>ERZ1036424.456-NODE-456-length-16459-cov-5.792063_pt1 | contig 16459 bp, 17 predicted proteins | sample MGYA00514221_ERZ1036424 | MGnify/ENA primary metagenome ERZ1036424 (study PRJEB33795, sample SAMN09464939) | human gut metagenome | host: Homo sapiens | place: USA: Stanford, California | collected 2016-11 | study: EMG produced TPA metagenomics assembly of the...
TAATATAGGTTTAAGAACTTCTTCAGTAGTTCCTGGATAAGTAGTACTTTCAAGAATTACAAGCATTCCTTTATGCAAATATTGTGCAACACTCTTTGTTGAATCTACAACATATGATAAATCTGGTTGTTTATATAAATCTAATGGAGTAGGAACACAAATACATATAGTATCTACATCTTTAACAAAGCTAAAATCTGTAGTAGCTTTTAATGTTTTTGCTTCAACTAATTTCTTTAAAGTTTCATCAACTACATCTCCTATATAGTTCTTTCCTTCATTAACCATTTCTACTTTTTTATCTTGTACATCAAATCCTATAGTTTGGTATCCTGCATTTGCTTTTTCTACTGCTAATGGTAATCCAACATATCCAAGTCCAACTACACCTACTTTTGCAGTCCTATTATTAATTTTATCTAATAATTGTTGCTTTAATACTGACATTACTATACCTCCTGATCAATACACTGATTCTATTTTTTCATTATTATTGGTATATTTTTCTCCACATGCACTACAAGTTGCATGTTCACCTTCAAAATTTAATCTTTCTCCACATTTACATACATATCCAATTATTTTCGCCGGATTTCCCACAACTAAAGCATAGTCTGGTACATTTTTAGTAACTACTGCTCCAGCACCAACTAAAGCATATTTTCCTATATTATGGCCACAAACAATTGTTACATTTGCACCAATAGATGCACCTTTTCCAATTATAGTCTCTTTATACTCACTTTTTCTTTCTATAAAGCTTCTAGGATTAACAACATTAGTAAATACACAAGATGGACCTAAAAAAACACCCTCTTCACAAATAACTCCTGTATAAACAGATACATTATTCTGTATTTTTACTCCATCACCAAGTTTTACTCCTGGAGATATTACTACGTTTTGTCCTATATTGCATTTTTCACCTATCTCACAATTACTCATGATATGTGAAAAATGCCATATTTTTGTACCGTCTCCTATTTTAACATTATCGTCAACATAACTTGATTCATGTACAAAGTAATTATTACTCATGGCTATTCCCCCATTTATGCCTTTATACTATCAACTATATAGTTTATTTGTTCTTCTGTTAATTCAGGATAAACTGGTATAGCAAATGTTCTATGTGAAAGATATTCAGCAACTGGCATATCTCCCTCTTTGTATCCAAGATCTTTATACACTTTTTGCAAATGTAAAGGTACTGGATAGTATACTCCTGTTGCAATACCCTGTTCTTTAAGCTTATTTAATACTTCATCTCTATTGTCTGACTGTAATACATATTGATGATATATAGATTCATTTTCTTCTCTAATTATTGGTGTTTCTACTATAGAATTCTTTAATTCTTCATTATATATTTTTGCAACATCTCTTCTTCTTGAATTCCATTTATCTAAATGTGGTAATTTCACTTTTAATATAGCAGCTTGAATTGCATCTAGTCTTGAATTATATCCAATTAAATAATTATAATATTTTAATGGATTATATACAGTATCATCTCCAGTTTTGGATACTTCTATCTCTTCAGTTATATTATTTAATAAGTTATATGCTTTTTGTCCTGTTTCCCCACTTCCATGAGTTCTTAATGCCGTAGCTATTGTAGCAATATTATCATCGGAAGTAACTATCATACCTCCATCTCCGGCACATGAAAGGTTTTTTGTTGGAAAGAACGAGAAACAAGCCACATCACTTAATGTACCTATCATTTTTCCTTTATATTTAGCTCCTACTGCTTGACATGCATCTTCTATCACTTTTAAATTATACTTTTTAGCTATTTTATTTATTGCATCCATATCAGCACTTTGCCCAAAGATATGGACAGGTATAATAGCCTTGGTTTTTTCAGTGATTTTTTCTTCTATCTTTGTTGGATCTATATTAAATGTATCTTTTTCAACATCAACAAAAACAGGAGTTGCTCCTACTGCTGAAATACATTCTGCTGAAGCAAAATAAGTAAAAGTTGAAGTTATTACTTCATCACCTTCTCCTATTCCCAACGCTTTCAATGCAATAACTAATGCATCAGTACCATTTCCAACTGATATTGCATGTTTAGTTCCTATATATTCTGCAAATTCTTTTTCAAATTCAATTACATTTTTCCCCATTATATAACCTGCAGAAGAAAGTACTTCCTTCGTTACCCTATCTAAATCTTCAGCAATAGACTTATATTGAGCTTTTAAATCAATTAATGGAATATTCATTTCCCTCGCGCTCCTTCAATTCTACTTTAATATATTTATTTAATATCTAGAAAATCTAACAATTTAAAATCCAATAGACTACCTAGCCAAAACATTAATCTTTTAATTCTTAAATTCTCTATTCTACAAAACCAACATGAATATTTTAACATACTTAAATCGATAAATAAACTTTTTGTTTTATTTACTTTTATGGTGTCAATATTTATTTATTGGATACCATTCAATAGGCAGTAATCTTTGATATTTTTCACTTACATATCTTTCATCAATTAGTAATACTCTTCCCATATCATTTTCTGTTCTTATTACTCTACCCGCTGCTTGTTGAACCTTATTTATTCCTGGAAATACATAAGCATAATCATAGCCATTTTCATTGTAGAAATCTTTAATAATATGATTTTTACTTGATATTTTAGGATATCCAACTCCTATTATTATACTTCCAATTAAACAATCTCCTGGAAGGTCTATACCTTCTGAATACATTCCTCCTAATACACAAAAAGCCAATATATTCCTATTGTTTTTAAAACTATCAATAAATTCTTTCTTTTCAAGCTCTTTCATATTTGAACTTTGCTTTATTAAATTAAAATCATTTAATTGAAACTTCTCAAATTCACTCCACAAATCTTCCATATAGACATATGAGGGAGAAAAAATCATATAATTTCCAACATCATCTTTTATAAATTCGAAAATTTTTCTTGCTACCATGCCTATAGTTTTTTTTCTGTAATTATACCTAATATTAATTGGACTAATATAAACTTTAAGATTCTCCTTATTAAATGGAGATGGAAGTTTTAATCTATAGGTTTCATCATTTCCCCCAAACATATTAATATAATATGTTAATGGTGATAATGTTGCTGAAAAGAAAATTGTAGAATAGCATTTATCCAAACAACTTTTTAAGTTCTTAGCTGGATTAACACAAAATAAATTTATCTCAACTTCTTGCAATTCTCTATTTATATATGTAACATAATTTTCATCATATAGTTGCATTGTTGATGTAAAAGCATTTATATCAAAATACAACTTTAGTATTTCATCATAGCCTTCAAATTTATTCCCTTTTACTAATACTTCTTCACTCTCTTTTAAATATAGTTTAAGGTATTTAGTCAAATCTTTTGGTGCTTCATTATAATAGAACCAATCAACATTTTTTTCATCACATTCATTTCTTAACTCTATAAAAAAACTATTTATCTTGCTAAGTACTGAATTTAACTTATTCAATTTACCCTTAGTTATTTTTTTACAACTCATAATTTGACTTTTAAACAAACTTCCTGAATACATATCCCTTGATCTATCAACTAAATTATGCGCTTCATCAACAAGTACTATATTATCTCCATTTTCTAAAATTCTTACTAAAGATACTCTTGGATCATAAATATAATTATAATCACATATAATACCATCGCAATACATACTTAAGTCTAATGATAGTTCAAATGGACATACTGTATATTTTTCTGCATATTTCTTCAATATTTCCATGGAAATACTGCTTTCATTCTTAAGTATATATAATAATGCAGATTTTACTTTTTCATAATAATTTTTTGCATATTTACATCTTTCTGGATTACAATCAAAAGTTTCATTACAACATATTTTTTCTTTTGCTGTTATTATTATTGTCTTAAATTCTAATCCTTCTTCTCTCAATTTTGAAATAGCTTCTTCTGCAATATCTCTATTTACATTTTTTGATGTCAAATATATAATTCTATCACCAGTTCCCTCTCCTAAGGCTTTTATTGCAGGAAATATAGTTGATATTGTCTTGCCAATTCCTGTTGGCGCTTGCGCAAATAAGATTTCACCTTCTTTAATAGTATAATAACATGTATTAGTTAATTTTCTTTGCCCATTTCTATATTTTTTAAATGGGAATTTAACTTTACTAATTAATTCATTTCGCTTTAGTTTCTCTTCCCATATAAAAATATTAAATTTTTCAAAATCCTCTATTATTTCTTTTGTGAATTTTTGCAATTCATTTAATGAGAATTTCTTATCAAAACTTTTAACCTCATTTGTTTCAAGCTGAACATAAGATAATCTTATAAAAATTTCTTCCAGAAAATTTTGAGTACAGTATATAAACCCATATATTTTTGCTTGCGCCCAATGTAGTTCATTTAAATCATCTATATCATAAAATTTTTTATATGTAGACTTTATCTCTTCAATTATTACTCTATTATTTTCTTTAATAATCCCATCGGCTCGTCCTTCAATCTTTACTATGCTTTTTTCCATTTCAAACTCATAGGATAGTGATACCTCTTTTTCATAAATATCATAAATTTTTTCATTATCTGATTGAAGGCTTTGATGAGCTCTTATTCCTTCTACTGCTCTAGCTGATCCAGAAAACCTTGTATCTATGTCTCCCTTCTTTAAGCAAAATTCAACCAAATTTCTTACAGATTCTTTTATAATAATTTTATCCATTTTCCTACCTCACTGTAACAAATTTTAACAAATCCTTGCTTTCATTTAAAGTAATTTTATTAATTCATATTCTTTGAATATCATTTAAATTATGTAAAAAGCCATAATTAGAAAACACTTGCTTATAAATATCTATAAGTAAGTGTTTTCTAATTATATGTCTATTATTCTCTTTATGTATTTTCTAACTAATCAGCATGATATTCATTTACAATTTTTTGAACTAATTTTTTAATAACACTTGCTTGTGCTATCAACTCTAGAACTAATAGAAAAATTCTTATTCTTTCTTCGTCATTTTCTTTTAAATTAAATTCTTTTATAATTTCTTCTAATTTTTTTTCATTTGTTATAGATGTTACTAAATAATCATCTAAACTTTCTTGCTGTATTTTATTAAAAGTCTTATATGCTTCTTCCCAAGATAGTATATCATCACTTCTATCATTGATTTCATTGAATGCAAGACGAAATACTTTCTTAATTTCTTCTGTTGTTAATACTGGTCTCATATAACTTAATAATACCAGTTGAACTAAATGCATTTTAGTATAGCCTCTTTTTTTACCATCTTCTGGCTTTGTTATAACTTCACTTTTAGTATAGTTTTGAACTATATTATTAGTAAATTTTTCATCAACAAATTTATCATTTAAATAATCTATAACTTGTGATAAAAACAAATCATACTTTGGTAGATCATCATATGAAACTAAACTGCTTTTAGACATTTCTTCTGCCAATTGTTTAATGTAATTTGAATCAAATTTTTTATTCATACCATACACCTACACTTTCTACATCATTCTTATCTATATTATATAGTGTATGTGAACTTATTACAAGTTATTTCCCACAACATAATTCAAATTATTTATTTTTAATTATCCATATCATTATACTCTTTATTTTCAAAAATAAAATAATAAAATAAAATAAAAAAATATCTAATTTATGTAAGTTATCGACAGTATTATTTATACTTTCTCTTTTTCTGCTAAAGAGTGTATAAGTGACTTTTATTCTTTTATTTGTAAATTTTTTTTTAATAAAATCTGATTTTTCTTTATTTTTTATTTTTATATGTTCTCTACCTTCGTGTACAAGCCATTTATTTATATATAAACCAAATAAATTTTATTTGATTTTTCATAGTAATTACTCTTGACATTTCTAAAATATGGTAGTATATTTTATTTAAGATGTTTATTAAAGTTGAAATTTGTAATTTCTTATAAATAAAATAAAATATTTATTGACTTTATATTACATACTTGGTAATATAGCATAGTAGAATGTCGAATTGTGTAATTAGGAGGAATTTTTTATGAAATCAACAGGTGTAGTTAGAAGAGTAGATGAGTTAGGAAGAATCGTTATTCCTATAGAATTAAGAAGAACTTTAGATATCGCTGAAAAAGATGCATTAGAAATTTATGTAGATGGTGAACAAATCATCCTAAAGAAATATGAACCAGCTTGTATTTTCTGTGGAGATGCAAGAGATGTAATCAACTATAAAGGTAAAAATATTTGTAAAAATTGCTTAAACGAAATGAAAAATAACATATAACATATAATACATAATCAATATTATATAAGAAGTTACTCAAGTGTCTCTTAAAATAAGAGACACTTTTTTTGCCATAAATTCCAAAATAATATAAATTCCAATTATAATATAATTAAATTTTTTTATATAATTATATATTTGTTGAATATTTATATACTTCATTTTTAGGTAATTCTCTGTCCTTAGCAACAAGTTTTATAGCTTCTTTTTTGCTTATTCCTTCATTAATATATTTTTTTATATGATCTTCTATAGATAAATCAATCCAAGCTTCTTTCTTTTCTTCTTTTATCTCTTCAGGGTCTTTTCCTTCTAAAACAATTACAAACTCACCCCTAGGCTTATTCTCAATAAAATATTCAAGAGCCTCGTCTAATCTACCTCTATATATTTCTTCATATATTTTTGTAAGTTCTCTGCATATAGCAACTTTTCTACTGCCAAATACATCTAATAAATATTTCAATGTCTCTAAAAGCCTGTGTGGTGCCTCATAAAACACAATAGTTTCTTGGCTATTAATTAATTCATCCGTGATTATTTTACGCTCCTTATTTTCCCTTGGCAAAAATCCTCTAAATAAAAATTTAGTTGTATCTAGTCCAGAATAGACTAATGCTGTTATTATGGCTGTTGCACCTGGAAGTACTTCAAAATTCAAATTTTCCTCTATGCATCTTTTTATTATTACACTTCCAGGATCTGATATTCCTGGCATTCCAGCATCAGATACTAATGCAACTTTTTGTCCCTCTTGCAATAATTCTATTATTTTATCACTTTTTATTTGTTCGTTATATTTATGATAACTTATAAGGCTTTTTTTTATATCAAAATGATTTAGCAGCTTTAGTGTCTGTCTTGTATCTTCAGCTGCTATAATATCCGCCTCTTTTAATGTCTCCAAAGCTCTAAGTGTTATATCTTTTAAATTTCCAATAGGTGTTGGTACTACATATAATTTTCCATCTGACATTTTAATCCCTCCCATATATTGAATCTATTTCTTTTGTATAATTTCCATTTTCATCATAAACATACAAGGGCGCTTCCCATTTTAAGTATGCTCCTCCATCTCTTTGTCCTTCTACTAATACTATATTAGGCGCTTTACCAATCTTAGGATGTACCATCTTCACCCTTTTAGGTTCTATTCTGTACTTTCTCATTAAAGTAAATATATCCGCCAATCTTTCTGGTCTATGTACAATAAAAATTCTTCCATTATCATTAAGTAATATTCTGGATGCTGAAATTACATCCTCTAAATTGCATAATATTTCATGTCTTGCTATTGCAAGCTTATCTAATGGATTTATTATTCCTGAATTGTTTAATTTATATGGCGGATTTACAGTCACAACATCAAATTTCTTTAATTTCTTAAGTTCATTAATATTTTTCAAGTCTCCATGTAAAAAAAATACTTTTTCTTCCAATGAATTTAATACTGTACTACGTTTAGCCATATGAACCATATCTTCTTGAATCTCTAATCCATATATTTCTTTAGGCTCATATTTACCATATATTAAAAATGGAATTATTCCAGTTCCTGTACACAAATCAATTACTCTATGTTTATTTTTTACATTTGCAAAATCAGATAATAGAACTGCATCAACTCCAAATTTAAATCCATCTTTCTTTTGTATTAAATTTAATCCCTTAAGCTGTAGATCATCAATTAATTCATCTTCTTCTATTATTACATTTTTTTCAGTATTCATAATATTCATCCTTTATTATAAAATTATTTCCATAACTTTATTAACTTATTATATTAGATTTAATCACTTCATTCAAAATTATAACATTACATTTTATAATTCAAAAGCCCTTCTGTTAATATACAGAAGGGCTTTAACAAAGTAGTTTAATACTACTCTTAATTTCTTATGTTAAATTATAATATTCTTCGTGCAGCATAGAATTTGTATACTGAAGATACTTTAACAACATCACCTGTTTGTGGTGCATGAATCATATTTCCTCCACCAACATATATACCAACATGACCTGGATGAGTAAATACTAAATCTCCTGGTTGAAGTTGATCTTGGCTTACTGCTTGCCCTACATTTATTTGTGAATATGTAGTTCTTGATATATCTACGCCAGCTGCTTTTCTATATACATATTGAGTAAAACCTGAACAATCAAAATTGCTTGGACCAGTCGCACCATATACATAAGCTTTTCCTAAGTGGCTATAAGCTTCATTTATTATAGCTTGTGCATTTCCTGATGATGGCACTTTAACCGATGTCGAATTTGATGATGAGCCTCTATTTGGAACTACTGTAGTTGCAGCTCTAGCTCTTGCTTCCTCTTGTTGTTTTTGTGTTACTAATACTTTAGCTTTTTCTATCTTATCGTTTATTTCACCTGTGACAATAGGACTCTTAATTTGATTATCTCTTATATTTCTTAATTGAGATATTGCAGATTTAAGTGCATCACTTGTGCTATTTGAATTATTTATAACATCAAACTGTGGTTGAACTATTTCTCTTTCAATTTCTGATAAATATTCAGAGTCAAACTTGCTTCTTTCTGATTTTGCATCTGATGCTAGAGTTTGTTGTTCTTTTTTCTTTCCATCCAATTCACTTAAGCTAGCTTGAACTTCCTTATTTAATTTATCGATTTCATTTTTCTTATCTTCTAAAGATTGTATTTTATTGTTCATTTCATCTTTTTTATCGATAACTTCTTGTATAGCTTCTTTATCTTTTCCAACAATTCTAGTTACAGCTTCAGCTCTAGAGAAGAAATCTCCTGTTGATTCTGATTCAAATAAGAAATTCAAGTAACTAAACTCTAAATCTCCTGAGTTATACATCGCTTTAACTCTTTGACCTAGTGCTAAATCTAAGTTATTAATGTCTTTCTTAGCTTGTTCAATTTCCTTTGTTGTACTATCAATAACATTATTTATATTTGATATTTCTTTCTTATTTTTATCCACTGTTAATTGTAGTGGTTCTATTTGTGTATCTAAATCGTAAATTTTATTCTCGATATCTTTTATCTTATTTTCAATTTCTGCATATTTTTGTCTAGTTTCTGTTAATTCTTGATTTCCTGGTGTTGCAAATGCTGGTATTGAACTACCTACAACGATTACCGTTGCTAATATAACAGCTAGAACTCTATTCTTCATCTACTATCGGTTCTACAAGAACCTTCCCTCCTTCATTATCACATGTTCTAAATTATTATAACACTTAAATGCCACATGGACAACGATTCTATATATCATTATCTTAAATTATTCTTAAGATATATATTTATAGTCCATATTCCCCTCTTTTTCTATATTATTCTCGATATTTCTTAGATACCTTATATTGTATAATTGATGCCACAAACATACAAACGATAAATATAATAACAAATAGGTTTCCTTGATTAGGCATAAATAACTCTAAAGCTCCAAGTAATATACCAATTAACCCTAAAATAATATTATATTTTGATGTAAAATTCATATATTCTTCTTTATTTTTTACATTATCTAACTCACGCATCTTTTTTTTAATACCTTTGCTAAAATATGTAAATAATCCTGTTCCCAAAAAACAAAGTCCACCTATAATCATTATTAATGTAGTTGATTTCACAATGTATCCTCCTAAATGATAAACATAATGTATTATTTATATGATACCACTATTATCTACAACTTTAAATCCTTGACATAAAATTAAGTTAAATATATAATATTATATGTACTACGGGGTGTGGCGCAGATGGGAGCGCGCGTGGTTTGGGACCATGAGGTCGCAGGTTCAATCCCTGTCACCCCGACCATAATAATTTTTAACTTAAGGAAAATTCCTTAAGTTTTTTTATTTTTTGTAATTTAAATTGCATTTTAGGAGAGTTAAATGTTAGATAATATAAAATGTGCTATATTCGATTTAGATGGTACCTTAATAGATTCTATGTGGGTTTGGAGACAAATTGATATAGATTATTTAAAAGAAAAAGGCTGTTCAATGCCATCTGATCTTTTAGATGATATTGTTCACTTAAGTTTTTCGCAAACAGCATTATATTTTAAAGAAAGATTTCACATTAGTGATTCAGTAGAAGATATAATGAATGATTGGCATAACATGGCTTTATATCATTATTCAAATACTATTAAATTAAAATCTGGAGTTAAAGAATTTTTAAATTTATTAAAAAATAAAGGAATAAAAATAGCATTGGCAACAAGTAATTCTGTTCCGTTATTAGAAGCTTGCTTAAAAAACACTGGAATTTATAATTACTTTGACTCTTTTACTACTACTGATGAAGTCCAAAATGGCAAGAATTGTCCTGATGTATATTTATTAGCTGCTAATAAAGTAAATGTTTCTCCTGAAAACTGTATAGTATTTGAAGATATTCTTCCAGCTGTAAAAGGCGCAAAATCTGCCAATATGAAAGTTATTGCTGTAAAAGATGATGAATCTTTAGACTCTAAGGAAACACTTATCAAATATGCAGATAGATATATAGATTCTTTTGATGAATTATTATAAAGCTTATTTAAAAATATTCTCAAAATTAATATTTGAATAATTAAAATAAAAACTATCCCTATTATAATTATCTGGGGATAGTTTTTTTTATATACTTAAAATCACACCATAATATTGATGTTTAAAATTACTTATATTTCTATGTAAAAGTCAGAAAATTTCTATTTTCTTTCTACTCCATATTTTCCTTCTAATTCTTGCAATATTTCAGAATATTTCTTTTGTTGATTTTCTTGAATTAATTGATTTAATACAGAAGCCTTTACTTCTTCAAAAGTTTTCACTGAAGCTTCATTTTTTCCTTCAACTAATATTAAGTGATATCCAAATTGTGTTTTAACTGGTTCACTAACAGTATTAAGTTCTAATCTAAATGCTTCATCTTCAAATTCAGGTACCATCATTCCTCTTGAGAATGAACCTAAGTTTCCACCTTGTTCTTTTGATGGACATGTTGAATATTTCTTTGCAGCCTCTTCAAAAGAAGATTCTCCATTTGCTATTTCATTTTTTATGTTTTTAGCTTCTTCTTCTGTTGCAACTAATATATGTTTAGCTGAAACTGTTTCTGGTTCAGAAAAAGCTTCTTTATTGTCATCATAATATTTTTTAACTTCTTCATCAGTAACAGTAATATCTCCTAATACTTTATTTATTGACATTGAGGTTACAACTTCTTTTGATATATTCTTCATAGTATCTTTATATTCTTGAGTTTTATCTATTCCTATTTCTTCACCAAACTTGTTCATTAATTCAAATGAGATTAATTGTTCTAATAATTGCTTTTTACCTTCTTCTGTTTCAAAAGCCATTCTTCTTTCTTGTGGATATCTTGTAATTATTGAGTTCAAATCTTTATCAGTTATTTCATTTCCTGCAACTACAGCTAATACTTTATTTTCCATTTAAATTCTCCTTTAAAATAAAATTTTTATATACTACTCCATTTTAACAGTATATAGATTTACCTACAATAAGATAATATAATAAGATTTTTAATTCTTATAAAATAATAGCCTTAAATCTTTTTATCTTGAGGAATCAAAAATCTAATTATTAAATGAATTTAATTTTTGGCATCCTTGCCTTAATTCATAATGTTTAGTTTATTATAAATAATGTTATAATAAATAGAGGTGATATTTATGACTGAAATATTAAAAAATGATTGGAAAGATTATTTAGACTCTGAGTTCAAAAAAGATTATTACATTAAGTTAAGAAAATTTTTAGTAAGCGAATATAATTCCAAAGTAATTTACCCTAATATGTATGATTTGTTTAATGCACTTCACTTTACTCCATATTCAAAAGTAAAGGTTGTAATATTAGGTCAAGATCCATATCATGGTCCTAATCAAGCTCATGGATTAAGCTTTTCTGTTAATCCAGGTGTTAAAACTCCGCCTTCTCTTGTTAATATATACAAAGAGTTACATACAGATTTAGGATGTTATATTCCTAATAATGGTTATCTAAAAAAATGGGCTGATCAAGGAGTTCTTTTATTAAACACAGTACTTACAGTAAGAGCTGGAGAAGCTAATTCTCACAAAGGTATTGGCTGGGAAGAATTCACTACAAAAGTTATTGAAGTTTTAAATAATAAAGAAACACCAATAGTTTTTATACTTTGGGGAAATAATGCAATCTCTAAATCAAGTTTAATAACTAACCCTAAGCATTTTATTATAAAATCAGTTCATCCAAGTCCATTGTCTGCATCAAGAGGTTTCTTTGGTAGCAAACCATTTTCAAAAACAAATGAATTTTTAGTTTCAACTAATCAAACTCCTATTGATTGGCAGATTGAAAACATATAGGGATTTTTAACTAAAATATGATATTAATTTAATAAATGAATAGTGGATGCCATAAATCATAATTCATACAATCTATAGCATCCATTTTTATTTTAATATATTATTTATACTTTCTAATTCATGCTTCTTTTCAATGATTTTAGAGTAAATTAATGAACCTATTATGCCTAATACCCCACCTAATGCAAATAAGAACATTATTAAATTAAATATAGCTCCCATGACTATTCCTATACCTGCTCCAACCGCAAGTCCTTTTGCTAGATTTTCATACTCTTTATCTGTTAACATTATTTTTTCAAGCATAATTTTCACTCCAATCCATGTTTTTTTCTTATGCTAATAATTATAATGCATATATCTTAAGTTTTTCTTAACTGAATCTTAGTAATTCATTATGTTTAACTTAAGTATTAATATTAATAAAATGTGCAAATTAAAATAGGACATATCTTACATTTTAAAAATAATAGCTTACAAACTTCTATGAATTTAGTATATTATAATTAACAAAAGTATTTAGGAGGATTTTTATGGAATATAAATTTATTTATGATAATAAAGATTACATACTAGCTGAAGAAAACTGTGAAGGATTATTTTTTGATAATGATCAAGAAATTCAAGGATTATCGTTAGATATTATTTTAAACGCCTTAAGCGAAGGAAATGAAGTGAATTTTTCTAAAGAATATTATTCTGGAAAATGTTCTTGTGATACTCAAGAGCAAATAAATAAATCTTATTGTTATTTAGAATATCATTTCTATATTTACACTAAAAATAATGAATATGTCATCAATACTATTTGTCATGAGTATGAAAATACATCTTTTAATAGGCTTTTTAGTTTAGGTAAAATAGATGAAAGCTATATAGTTAATGTGACTGTCTGCCCTAATTGTGGCAATTATTCAATAGAAATCGAACAATGTGAAGTTTAAGAACCTATTATTTAAATATCTAACTTGTTGTGTTAGTTAAAAATAGTAAAAGCAAAAATATGATAAATAATTGTTTTATTACTTTTTTAACTAGTACAACACATATATCTATTAAAAAATATTTATATTCACAAATAATATTTAAACATAAAAAAGCACTAACATAATGTTAGTGCTTTTTGGTGGCTCGAACTGGAATCGAACCAGTGACACGAGGATTTTCAGTCCTCTGCTCTACCGACTGAGCTATCGAGCCTTATTACCTGGCGACGTCCTACTCTTCCACACAGTCTCCCGTGCAGTACCATCAGCGCTATAGACCTTAACTTTCCTGTTCGGAATGGGAAGGAGTGTTACCTCTATGCCATCACCACCAGATCACAAATAGTATTATATCTAGATATTCGTATTATGTCAACTATTTTTAAATATTTTTTATTTTATTATTTTTATAAAGATACTAATTGTATTTTTTAACAAATAAAAAATCTATTTTATTAATACTATTTGAGAGATTTCTTTATTTTATGACATTTCTTCTTACATTCCATTTATATAATTTTAAAACTCTATTGAACAATATGGTCTAATATATATGATTTAACATTACCTTGATCAATACCTAAAATAATTGCAAATTCTTCATTTAATAATTTTTCTGCTGATTTCATAATTTCATCATCATTCTTATTAGTCTTTTTACCAATTGATTTCATATTTCTTCTATTAAGATATATACTTTTTATAATTGTAATTAAGTCTTCACACTCCCCAGTTTTAAGCATCAATTTAAATTTATTACTTCTTTCCCTTTCATCATCTATCCATAAAACCTCCTCGTTAGACATATTATTTATTAGTCCATCTACCTCTTCCTTAGAATGTATTTTCCTCATTACAACTTTATTATTATCTACTGGAATCTTTATTATTGTGTTTTTAGAATATACAGGTTCTAATACATAATACTTCTTTATATCGCTATTCATAAACTTCTCTTCTTTTATATCTAGTACCTTACAAACTCCCGTCATTCCATACATTATGTGGTCATTAATTTTAAACATCAAATATTCTCCCTCCTTATAAAAATAAACATTTAATATTTTATACTTTCATATACGTTAAAACGAGTAGCTTTAACAACCGGACTTACGTTGTTAAAACTACTCGTTGTATATCTATTTTACCACATTTAAAAATTTTAATGTAAGTAAAATTTTTTTAGATAAGATCTACACAAAAATTTTTATACATACATTAGAAAATAGGGCTCCTTTTCTCAAATATGATATAATATAAAAAAACAATCGGAGATGATTTTATGGAAAATAAAATAGAGCAACTTTCTAAAATTCTAAGAGAAAGTAATAACATCGTATTCTTCGGTGGAGCAGGTGTTTCAACTGAATCTAATATTCCAGATTTCAGGAGTTCAAATGGCTTATGGAATGAAAAACTTCAAATAAACTTCACTCCTGAACAATTAGTATCTCATACATTTTTCATGAGATATCCAGAAGAATTTTTTAAGTTTTATAAAGACAAATTAATATATCCAGAAGCAGAACCAAATGCAGCACATATTGCTTTAGCTAAACTTGAAGAAATGGGTAAACTTAAAGCAATAGTTACTCAAAACATAGATGGACTTCATCAAGCTGCTGGCTCTAAAAACGTATTTGAATTACATGGATCTGTTCTTAGAAATTACTGCATGAAATGTCATGCTTTTTATGATGAGAAATTTATCTTAGCATCAGAAGGCATTCCTACATGTCCTAAATGTGGTGGAAAAGTTAAACCTGATGTAGTTCTTTATGAGGAAGGCCTAGACGAAGCTACTATTCAAGGTGCAGTACATGCAATATCTCATGCTGATACTTTAATTATTGGAGGTACTTCTCTTATAGTTTACCCTGCTGCAGGACTTATAAATTACTTTAGGGGTAAGAACCTTGTTCTTATAAATAAGAGTACTACTTCTGCCGATAATAAAGCTAATTTAGTTATACATGATGCTATTGGTAAAGTTTTAGGCGAAGCTGTTAATAATTTATAAAAGTGATGCTATCGTAGAAGCTCTTTAAACTTCTATGACAGCATTTTTTTTGCAAATAATTTAGTTTTTTAAAAGTAAACTATATGCAAGCACTAAAACAAATATTGTAATAAATCTTCTATCAAATTTTATTAAAGTTTTACATTATATGTGGGTATTTTTTTGATTATTTAAAATATAATTAAAATGATATTATTATTAGGAGCATCTATATGAAATTTTTATTTTTCTTAATCTTTATCTTACTTATTGCTGGTGGTGGCTTTTTCTTAGTTTTAAAATATCAAAATAAAATAGCTTCTCTTAGCATGGAAACTATGCTTTTGAAAAAACAATTATCTAAACTACAAACTAATTATAAAAAATTTGATAATCTTAATAATAACTTTACTATAAAATTTCTTAATATAGATAATTATTATGGAATTATACCTAAAAATTCCAAAGTATATTTATTTCCAAATGATAGCTCACCTACTTTAAATAATATAACTATTGCAATGGAAGTTGGCATTCTTGAAAAAGCTTTAGTGGATAATTCTATTTGGTACTATGTAGCACTTCCTATTGAAAGCGATATTAATTGTAGAGGTTGGATTCGTGAATCATTATTTTCAAGTTTATCTTCTTCACAAAATTATGTTACTTCTAGAAAATGAATAAAAAGTATTTAGAAGATCTTTATCTTTTAAATACTTTTTTAATATAAATTTTAATTAGAAAATTACAATTCTTTATGTATAAATGCTATGTATTTGGAAATAATTTATAATGAAGTATTTAACTTCAATATTTAAT
>ERZ1036424.457-NODE-457-length-16454-cov-8.680163_pt1 | contig 16454 bp, 10 predicted proteins | sample MGYA00514221_ERZ1036424 | MGnify/ENA primary metagenome ERZ1036424 (study PRJEB33795, sample SAMN09464939) | human gut metagenome | host: Homo sapiens | place: USA: Stanford, California | collected 2016-11 | study: EMG produced TPA metagenomics assembly of the...
ATGTGATTTTGAGGGCCTTTTTATCTGTAATGTCACACTATAGTGTGTTTACGTTTGAATTCCTTAAAAATAATTTTTTTATTTAAGAATATAACTTACCTTTTCTGAATACCACACATTTCAGATACTTTAGCCAACACATACCGTATTGTTTTTTTCTCTACACCTCCTTCTCACTACTACTCTTGTCCAAATTCATCTTGAATTAATTTTTCTAAAGTTCCTGCCTTAGCATATTGAGCTGTATCAATTTGCTTAAAATGTTTATCTAAAGCATTATTTTTTATCTCATCGCTAAATCCAAAAATATAATTAGTAGCAATTAAATAAATAATTCTAGTTGGTGCAAATCCATATACCTGATATTCCATGATATGTCTAATTCTTTCATTATCATCAGGATAAAGCTCCTTCATCTTCTGACTTCTGAATAAACGTTTAACTATTTCTGTAATATACAATCCTGATTTCATATATAAATCTGCGAACGTTTTATTAGGATCATCAAATATTCCAGGGTTATTCTTTTCTAAATCGTCAACCATATGTTTAACAACAGCTTTCGGAGTATAAATTTGGTTTGTCTTTTGAGCTGGAATATAATCAAAAATATCCTCTGTACTTTCATCATCAAAATAATTACTTAATTCTTCACGCTTCTTTAAAAATGCTTGAATGGAATCATTGAATACTACTTCATCAAATAAATGTCCTTCAAAATGAACTTTTTGTCCACTTTCTTGATCAGTATAATCCCCACCATCTCGTAGGAATCTAAATTGTTCTTCAGTAATTCCTGTTACTTCTTCAAATACATCATCTTCAGTATAGTCGTCAAAATTACGTAAGTTCAGATTTTTATCTCCATAAGCCATAATGAAACTTGGAATTGTTCTAGAAAAGCCTCTTAAATGTGAACGCACATCTTGCTCAACTTCATTTTTCTTTTTAACCTCTTCGTCATAATTAACTCTTTCAATAATTTTCTTAGGAGTATTCTCTTTAACATCAGTGGTTAATTTAGTTAAATCTTTTGCGAGTTCATTAATAATATTATTTTGTCCAACTTCTAATTCTTTATCTAATTTAGCCAAATCATCTTTAGTTTTAGCTTGACTTTGTTTTTTTGCAATTTTATTTTCTAAAATTTTCTTCTTACGATCGTAATCGTCTATCATCTGATTTAACTTTTGATCATGCTCTTTTTTCAAATTATCGCTATATTTCTTAGCTTGTTTATTGGTCAAACTATGCTTCTCTTTAACTTTATCTACTAAACTATCAGTTACATTATTAATTCTTTGTTTTAAGTCTTTAACTTGTTCTCAAATATTTTCTTGATTGATGTCTTTCTCAGAATAACCTATTCTTTCGTCAATTTCCTTAAAAATTTTTCCTCCAAATAAATCCTTTGCTTCACCAATTACTTTTTCTTCTGGAATATCAATCTCACCATTGCTATTAACTAACACATTTCCTGCATTATCTATCGTATTATCTTTTTTCTTGCTCTTTTCTTCCTTGGCAGGAACTAATTTACCTAAAATATCTCTAATTTCACTTGGTGCATTAAAGATATTATAAGAAATTACTCATAAATCCTCGCTTTACAACTTCCTGAGATTTTAAACGTCTTGGAATAGATAAAACTTGTTTTGGATCCAATTCCACCATCTTACCATTTTCGTCTTCTCCAATTACAGGGAAAAAGTTTAGCAATCGTTTAATATTTTCTTCATGTTCCTTAGCAGTTCCTTTACCATTAGCAGTATTTGGAGATAAATTATTAGCAAATTCATCGAAAATCATCAAAGTTCTTGTAGGGTCAAAATCAAAAACATATGCATTCTCTTTTTGTAATGTATGACCTTCATCATCACCATAAACATATGGATTTTGAGCACGGAAAGCTGCTTGCATATATTCTGCTGGACTCTTCATACTCGATAGCATCATCACAGCACTCCAAGGCTTAACTGTTACACCAGTAGTTAACTGACCTACACTTATCGTAATCGTTCTAGGATATTTTTGGATAGCTTCTTGTACTCTATCAAAAGCTTTTTTACTCTCTTTTTCATCTTCATCCAGACTTCCATCACCAGCAGCTAAGACAACTTTATAATCTTTAAATACTTCATGTTCTGCTAATTTTTTAGCCAAAGCTTTAGCGCTATCAACTCGATTCAACAACCAAAAAGTATGTGCTAATTCCTTTCTTAATTCGGGTGTTGAAAATGGATACTTTTCTTGTGTTGTTAGAGCATCTAAAAATCTATCAACTTGACTATCATAAATAAATTTTCCTTTATTATCAGTTTTAAAAAATTCATTCAAATCAAACGCTGGATCTACTCTATCATCATCATCTAAAAGAATACCTTGCTTAGCTTTTTCTTCTATTATTTCAGACATTTGATAAGTAAACATATTCAACTTAGGCATTGTTCCATATGGATTACTTCTATCTTTATCTTGCTTTTCCCATTGTTCCTTAGCTGTCTGTTCATCAGCATAAGACCAATTATATATTTGCTTTTCAGAAAATTTTCCACTGGCTAATGCTTTAAATGGTGTCCCAGACAAATGCAAAGTATAATTACGCTTAATATTATCAAATGCTCTATCATTTTTATAGGTATCCACACCTTCATGAGCTTCATCAATTACTAGTAAATCCCAAGGTGTATCAGCAATCCAATTTAATTTTTTATCAATACTACCATTAATTAAATGTCTTTTTAGTCCTTGTAAACTCTCAAAAGTAATTTGTCCGAAATTATCATCTTTATTCTCAATTGCTTTTTCATATTCTTTTCTCGAATAAACATCTCTACCTTTTAAAGCAGCATTTTCACTTATAAAATAATAATTAGTTTGCCAGCTAATGAACTTCATAAAGTCGTCATACCATGAATTAGCAATACTTGGACGATTAGTTACAATTAAAACATTTCTTAATTTCATTCGCCTTACTAAGTCATAGGTAGTTAACGTTTTACCAAATCGAGGTTTTGCATTCCATAAAAATTCACTACCTCTACCATTCTTTATGAAGTAATTCATAGCTTTTTCAGCAGCCTCGTTTTGTTCCTTACGTAATTCATACTGAGAGCCACTACTTTTACCTTGTAGATCACTATACTCTCTTTCTGTAAATTGATGATAGTAATGTCTAGACAGGTTTTTGTCAATTTTGAACCATTCAGTATTTGGTTCACGTTCAACGTGTCTCTTATTAACTAGGTACTCATGAAACTCATGATCAGTGAATAATTCATCACTTCCATCTTGATAACGTGCATTACCTTTCCATTCAATCTTAGCTTTCACATCCGCAGTATGTGTCTGTTGCTTAACTCTTTCTTCAACGGTTTGCTTATCAGTATATCCTATCTTAATCCAGCCATCGTGTCTTGCTATTTCTGGAGTTGTATAAGCATAGATCATTGGAATAATTCTTCTATTAACTTTAATTTTTACAGCCATATTAGTTCATCTCCTTAACTTTAGTTTCAATAAATTCTATTTCTTCCTCTGATAAATTGTATTTTTTATACAGTTGTTCATCAATTTCATGAATGGACTTTGTCCAATCAATATCAGAATTTGAAGTAAAGTCTTGGAGAGGGACATATTTCCATGTACTCTGAGGATTATGCTGTGTAATTTTTAATATCCCCAACATTGCTCTAGCAAATTTTGACTTTATATATTTAATAGCCGCTATAGCTTCTTCATTTGTTATAAAACTGCCTATAGAAATAAAAGTATCAGTACTCCCGATTAGGGGTTCCCCGATTAGGGGTGTGCTTAAAACTTCTCCAATTGCTCCTGTTCCATTTGCCTCTGGTACAAAAATATTATAAAATTTGATAAATTTGTTATCTAGCACATATTCTCTTTGAATATATCTATATTCCCTTTTTCCTTTGTACCTACCTAAAATTTTATAATCACTTTTACTTTTTCTTTCTTTTGTTAAAATATCAGGTAACTTGTCAAAAGAATTCGATACTATCATATTTCCTGAACCTTTTCCCAGTCTATTTTTTACATCCGGAATATCATTAAATAGTTGTTCAGAAAAACGATATGTCCCACGTGAAGAAATTATTTCAGCTAAAGATTTTTCTTCTTTCTCCCATACTTTTTTCATTATATTATTCAATGTTTTGAACGGCGTAAATGTGCCTATGGGTCCTAAAATAGATGTACTGTTTCTTAAAGTAACCGCTACCCCCCCCTTAATGTCAGTATTCGCAAATACTTTAGAGGAATTTTGTTCATAATATAATATTCTTATATGTTCATCAGACAACATTTTTCTATTCCACTTTTTTGGTGTTTGTCCAGCATTAAATAAAAATCTACCTGGTGTAATAAATTCAGCTATATCTGAGATTTTATACGCTTGCTCCAAAAAATAATGATAAATCGGTTCTGAACGTGCTTTTTCCCCTTTTCCTTCTTCTTGATATGGTGGATTACCAATCACAACATCAAATTTAAATTTGTCTTTCATAACGCCAACTCCTCCTTTATATACTTTACTAATCTTAATGAACTTGTTATCTGGCGTTTCTTCCATTAAGTCATCCAATAAGTTCAATTGCCCACTTGATTCAAACAAATCAAGTTGATTCTTTTCATCCCCTAGTAATGACTTATAAGTAAATTGTAATTGACTGACTTCATCGCCAACCCTTTCCCACTTACTAAACATGATTAAATTATCAGAATCATTTAAATAAGTTAGTGTATTTCCTTGTACGATGTTGTTATCAATAATAAAACTAGCAGATTTGTAAAAATCAGTATTACTACTTATTTTCTTTTGATAAAAAGTTTGATAATGTTCAATCAATACTTTCATCATTTGTTGCTTCGCTTTAACTAAGTTATCAGTTAATAATTCAATTCCATAAATACTTGTTAATACCCACAAAGTATTTTCTGTCCAATTACTTTTATTAGATGTATCGTCAACGTGTCCTAATTTTTGATGAAGTATCTCTTTTAAGAAAGCACCTTCACCTACACTTGGCTCTAAAAAAGTAGCTTGAGTATCTTGTAACTTTAATTGAATTTCTGGCTCAGATAGCATCTTTTTTACCATCCAATTTGGTGTGAAAACTTCTCCATGTTGTTGAACTCTGCCTTTATTTTTTATCAAACGATTTTCATCATCTACTATATGTTTTATATCAAATTTCTTATCCTTCTTAACATCTTCACTGTCATTAAAAAGGGGGATCTCTTCTAAATTTTCTATCTTAGTCACCACCTTACATGTAAAATTCTCCTATTATAGAACTATAATACTAAATTTTATAAACCATAACAATTTCATTTATACATAAATTTTATTTTCATTTAATCGCATTTTTCCATTTTCTATACAGGACCAATTTTTTAATTTCTGCAATTTTTCATCAAAAACAGTTACTTTGCATAAATTAAGAAATTGGTCCTATATCCAGATTTTGATATTTTACTTTTCTAATATTTCTCTTCATCATACTTTATTTTTGACTTAATTTATAAAAATCATATTTTATACACAAAAGAACTCCAAAATAGCTAAAATCACTATTTTGGAGTTCTCTTAAATTAGTCTTTAATTAATTCATAGATGGATTCTGCATAGATTGCAGCAGCTTTCATTACATCATCTACTGGAATAAATTCATTTGCTTGGTGCATTGTGTCTTCAACACCTGGGAACATAGCGCCAAATGCTACACCACGTTCTAACAATCTACCATAAGTTCCCCCACCGACAACCATGCCATGAGCTTCTTGACCTGTTTGACGACTATAAACAGCCAATAATTTTGAAACCAATGGATCTTCAGGTGAAACATAATGTGGTACCATTGCATGTTCCTTCTTTTCAAATGAAACAGCTTCTAATTTAGTTGCAGCTTCCTTAACAGCATTGAATACATATTCATCATCAATACCTCTAGGATATCTGAAGTTCAAAGTAATTTCTCCACCTTTGCCAGCTTCAAATGTAAAGATACCAGCATTCATAGTTAAATCACCCATTACTTCATCAGTATAGCTAATTCCAAAATTATCCATACGTGAATCTTGATGTAAGTATTCAGCAGCAAAAGCTAAGTATTCCTTGGCATCCTTAGCAAAATTGTACTTATTCAAGAATACAGCTAAATAAGTTCCTGCATTTTCGCCATTACGTGGTTCTTGTGCATGAGCAGCCTTACCAATTAAGGATAATTCTAATTTTCCATCTTTAATTTCTGCATCGCCACTTAAAACACTATTTTCAGCAACATATTGCTTGAAATCAGCAGCTATACTTTCAAGATCATTACCTTCAACAACGGCTACTGCATCGCGTGGAACCATGTTGTCACGTAAACCAGAATCAAAGGATAATAATTTTAATTCATCCCCATTTTTACCATCGAATTTTACAAGCATACTGAAATTACCTTTTTCACCATTGATGATTGGGAAAAATGCATCTGGTGAAAAACCAATTGTTGGCTTAGGCATTTTTTCAAAGTAGTGAGTCATTCCTCTCCAACTGCTTTCTTCATCAGTACCTAAAATAAAACGTACACTCTTTTTAACTGGTAATCCTAATTCTTTAACAATCTTTAATCCATAATATGCTGCCATACTTGGTCCTTTATCATCAGAGGCACCACGAGCATATAATTTTCCATCTTTAATAACTGGGTTAAATGGATCTGTATCCCAACCTTTACCTGCTGGCATTACGTCAACGTGTGCTAGAATACCTAAATCTTCTTTACCATCTCCAAATTTAATGTGTCCAGCCATACCATCAAATTCTTCAACTTCAAATCCATCACGTTTACCAATATTCAAAAAAGCATCTAAAGCTTCTTTAGGGCCTGGTCCTAAAGGTGCATCAGCTGTTGCTATACTTTCATCTCGTACACTTTCAATTCGAAGCATTGTTTTTAAATCTTCGAGAATATCATCTCGTCTTTTTTCAACTTCTGCTTTCCAATCTATTGCCATTCTACAATTCATCTCCTAAAAAATGTTTACTATTTAATAATAGCATAATTTTTTCAAAATAAACGAATTTTGAATTATAATAATTATATCTTAAAAAAAGGCTGGTGTACTATTTATGGAGATTACACTTGATATTTTACAAAAGGTCATTAAAAAACGTGAACCTAACAGTCATAAAGGTAATTTTGGTAGGGTATTACTCATTGGCGGAAACATTAACTATGGTGGAGCTATAATTATGGCTGCTTCTGCTGCTGTCCACGCTGGCGCTGGGCTAGTTACTGTTGCAACTAATAAAGAAAATCTATCTTCATTACATTCCGTCGTACCAGAAGCAATGTTTATTAATTTTTTTGACAAAGTATCTCTTACAACTGCTATTTCAACGGCTGATGCAGTAGTTGTAGGCCCTGGATTAGGTACTGATAATAGAGCTAGAGAAGTCCTTGAAGTTACATTAAGTAATATCTCTGATAATCAACTTTGCATAATTGACGGTTCAGCAATCACTCTCATATCTGAAAATGATTCCTTAAAAGAATTGATTGCTAACAATAAAAAAATTATTTTTACTCCTCACCAAATGGAATGGCAAAGACTATCTGGTATTCCTATAGATAAACAAATTGATGACATCAACTTACAAAAACAAACATCGCTAAATGCTACTGTTATTTTAAAAAAACACCATACTACTATTTATCATCAATCAGGAAATATTGATAATTTAACAATTGGTGGCCCTTTTATGGCAACTGGTGGTATGGGAGATATCTTAACCGGTATCCTCGCTGCATTTATCACACAGTTTAAGGAAAGTTCACTAGATGAAAGAATCAACGCAGCTGTTTATTTACACAGCTATATAGCTGAAAATTTATCTCATAAATACTATGTGACATTACCAACAGATATTATTAAAAAGATTCAAAAAACGATGTTGAAAGTTATTTCTGAACAAAAATAAGGGGAAGGGACAAATTTAGTCCTCTTCTCCTTATTTTATTAAATTTAATTCTTCTTCTGTTAACTCCCTATATTCTCCTCTTTCCAAAGTATCATCCAATTCAAGTAGTCCTATCTTTACTCTATCTAATTCTAACACTCTTTGAGACACTGCTCCAAACATTCGTCTAACCTGATGATATTTTCCTTCATGAATAATAACTCTAACTTTGCTAGTATCATCCTTCTCAGAATAAGATATTATATCAAGTTGTGCAGGTTGTAATTTATCCCCATTGGCCAATTCCATGCCTTGAGAAAATATTTTAACCTCTTTTTCTGATATTTTTCCAGTAACTATTGCTTCATATGTTTTAGATACATGTTTTTTAGGAGAAATAATGTTATGAGCAAATTTTCCATCATTTGTAATAATTAATAATCCTGTTGTATCTTTATCTAGTCTACCTACAGGAAACAGATCTTCTTTTCTTCCAGGAAAATTTATTAAATCAATTACCGTTTTATCTTTATCATCTCTAGTAGCTGATACAACCCCTGCAGGCTTATTTAACATATAATATATTTTTGTGTTATTCAAAGCTAAAAGTTCCCCATCTAAAAAAATTTTATCTGAGTCTTCATTTATTTTTATCTTTCCGTCTTTGACAACTTCACCATTTAACCTTACTCTTTTAGCCTTTATAACCTTTTTTGCTTCCGCTCTTGTGAACTTTCCTGTTTGACTTAAAAACTTATCTAATCTCATATACATCACGCTATTTAATTCTTAATATTCTTCTTAAAAAGTTAGCTCTAGCACCTAAAATATCATCAGCTAGTCTTGCCTTCAAACTTAAGAAAGCATAAATATATCCTCCAATTCCGGCTCCAATTATTAACACAATGGTGGATTGGAATTTGCTATATGTATTTGTTACTTTCCCTAAAGCAAAAGATATAACGAGTACTACAATAAACATAAATAAGCTGAATAACATCATCATATTAGTATTTTTCTGTAATTTATTAATATTTAAATTATATTTGAAATACAAGTATCTAAAAATTAATACATTACTTACGGTCATTCCTATACCTGTAGCTGCTAAAGGACCATATACATGTAAAAATGCTGTTAATGGGAATTGTATTATAACTTTAACAATCATTCCAATTACCGCAAATTTAATTGCTATTGTATTTTCATATATTCCTTGAAGTAATGCTGCTAAAACCATAAATAAGCCTAATGCTAAAGCTATATATGATGAAAAGGCTAATACAAAGATACCTGTATAATCATATGGATAGAATAAAACATATAGTGGTCTAGAAACTGCAGCCATTCCAAAAGAACAAGGTAACATTACAAAAAAGAATAATTCTACCGAATCTAATAAAGCAGCTGAAACTTCTTCATTATCATTTTTTGTAACAGCTTGAGACAATAATGGAATTGCAGTGTCAGCCATCGCAGCAGCAACTGAAATAGTAATCATTATCAATTTATTGGCATTTCCCGCAAATAAAGCATATAATGCATTAATTTCTTTAGTACTATAATCAGTAACAAAACTCATAATTGTTGGAAAACTAAATTGATCAAATAAATTATACAAAGTTGTAGTTGATCCAATAATGATGAAAGGTATCGATTGATACAATATTTCCTTTATTAATCTCTTATCAGAGACTTCTAGTTTATTATTACTGTGAGCTAAAAGATAATTCATAGTTGGTCGTTTTCGCCAATAATGCCATAATAAAACTAATAAGCCACCAACAGCTCCTATAAATGCTGCAAAAGTTGATTGAACTACTGCGCTTTGGTAACTTCCATGTAACACCTGAGTAATTAAATAGGTTGCTGCTAACATATAAACGATTCTAGCAACTTGTTCTACTAATTGTGATATAGCGAACGGAGCCATATCAAAATATCCTTGGAAAAAGCCTCTAGTTAAACTCATTACCGGAATCAAAAGCAATGTAACTGCCAAAGAACGATATACAGGAATAACTGCTGCATCCCCTTGAGAAATTAATGGTGCGATAAACCACAAAATCATTGCACTGATAATTCCTAAAAACATCATTACACCTAAACTTCGCTTAAATAATCGCCTGCCGATTCCATATTCATTGAGAGAATTATAATGTGCAACTTGTTTACCCACTGCAGATGGAATTCCGGCAGTAGACAGCATCAAAAATAATGCATAAACAGTATATCCCTTAGTAAATAAGGCATTTGCTTGTAAATAATTAACTCCAAACCAAGTTGCCCATGGAATAATATAAATTGCTCCCAGAATTCTAGAAAAAATACTCCCAGCTGTCATCCAAGCTGAGCCCTTCAACATTTTTTCTTTAGAAGAAGTTTCTTCTAAATCTTTTTTTATTTGTTCATTATTATCATTCATTTTTATGTAATTCCTACTTTCAAAAAATACTTAGCCCATTAATTTTAAATCATTTTACTAATGACTGCAAATAAGCATTTAAAAAAGCCAGTTAGGATAATTCTAACCAGCTTTATAAACTACTTTCTAGCTTTAAAGAAATATATTGCTCCCAAAATTCCAAACCAAACTATTGAAAAGATAAGTGACATTAATGTATTGGTATTAAAAGTTAATAAAACTAATACTAAAACAAAAAAGATTATTGTTATAACATTACTTACCGGATACAATGGCATCGGAAAAATTTTTTCATTATTATTTGGGCTATTTTTTCGATATTGATAGTGACACCAAACTAATGCAATCCATACAAAAACAAAGCTAACTGTTGCTACACCAGAAATAATATCAAAAATACTCTTAGGTAGTACATAATTCAATATAACTATTAAAAATAATGAACTTGAAGAGAATAACAATGATTTAACTGGGATACTCCGATTATTAGTTTGACCAAAAGATTTAGGTGCATGACCACTATGTGACAAAACAAATAAAGTTCTACTTGTGCTAAAAATCGCACTATTACATGCTGATAATGCAGCTGTTAATACTACAAAATTGATAATTCCAGCAGCAAATTTGATACCAATTCCATTAAATACTTGCACAAATGGACTAGAAGTTGTAACAATTTCATTCCAAGGATAAATACACATCAATACGAACATCGAACCTATATAGAACAATCCTATTCTAAAAGGCAATGTATTGATTGCTTGTGGAATATCTTTTTCTGGATTAGCAGTTTCTCCAGAAGCTAGACCGACCATTTCAATACCAGTAAAAGCAAATATAACCATTGGAAAAGCTGCCATAAATCCTATTGCTCCTTTAGGAAAGAAGCCACCATGATTAAATAAATTCATGATACTAACTTCATTCCCGCCTACATTTGCCTGGGTAAGCAATAAAATAATACCTGTACCTATTAATGCTAAAATCGCTAAAACTTTAATACTAGAAAACCACGATTCTAATTCACCAAATAATCCTACACTGAGTAAGTTGAAAATTAATAGAACAAGAATGATTATCAATGCTGTCAACCATTGAGGAAGATTCGGAAACCAATATCTTAAATAAATACCACTAGCAGTTAAGTCAGCCATTGCCAAACTTGCCCAACATAACCAATAAGTCCATCCTATAATGAACTCCCATCCTCTTCCCATATATACCTTAACAAATTCGATAAATGAATTCTTACTTTTATCAGATAAAATTAATTCACCAATTGCACGCATCATAAAAAAACAAAAAATACCCGCAATTAAGTAGGCTAGTATCAGAGCTGGTCCTGCCTTTTGGATTGCTGAACCTGATCCCAAGAACAACCCTGTACCTATCGCACCACCAATTGCTATCATCTGGACATGCCGATGAGTTAAAGCTCGAGATAATTCATTTTTCATGTAAAATCTCCTTTATAATTTAGGATTTTCAGAAAATTTTTATATTGTAACTACCATTTTATAAAAAAATTCCTTAAGTAGCAAGTATACTTCCGAATAAATATATTTTTCTCTTCATAAATATTCACCTTTTTGTGCTTCGTAAATTCTCAGTATTATATGTTAGAGAGATTGACTATAATAAAAAAGATTCGCATCTCATGAAATACGAATCTTTTAATAATACTAATGTTTAAACTTTATTTTGCTACTACAATTGATACTAACTTACCAGGAACTGCAATAACTTTTTTAACTTCTTTATCCGCAAGTTCTTGTTTTATTCTTTCGTCGTTCAAAGCTAGTGCTTGTAATTCTTCACGACTAGCATCTTTAGACACTTGTAAATGTTGTCTTACTTTACCGTTAATTTGAACAACAATTTCTACAACATCTTCAACCAACTTGCTTTCATCATAGGTTGGCCACTTAGCATATGCTATGCTACCTACATGACCTAACTTAGACCATAATTCTTCTGTAATATGAGGAACAACTGGTGATAACAATTTTACTAAGCCTTCCACATATTCCAATGGTAATGAATCTGCTTTATAAGCATTATTAACAAAAACCATTAATTGGGAAATTGCAGTATTAAAGTGCATAGCCTCATAGTCTTCTGTAACTTTCTTAACAGTTTCATTATATATCTTATCTAAATCATGATTGTTAATTGTAGTTACTCTATCACGCAAATTGTCATTTTCATCAATCAATAAATTCCAAACACGGTTGATGAACTTATGTGCGCCACCAAGTCCTTCTTCACTCCAAGGGATAGATGCATCTAAAGGCCCCATAAACATTTCATATAAGCGTAATGTATCTGCTCCATATTGTTCAACAATATCATCTGGATTAACTACATTTCCTTTAGACTTGGACATCTTTTCATGATTAGAACCTAAAATCATTCCTTGGTTTACCAATTTTTGGAATGGTTCTTTAGTTGGAACTACACCTAAATCATATAAGAATTTATGCCAGAAACGAGCATACAATAAATGTAATACAGCGTGTTCAGCACCACCAACATACAAGTTTACAGGTAACCATTCTTTTAATTTTTCATAATCTGCTACTTCATGATTGTTATGTGGATCTATATAACGTAGGAAGTACCAGGAACTACCAGCCCATTGTGGCATGGTATTAGTTTCACGACGTCCTTTTCTACCATTTTCATCAACAACATTTACCCAATCATCTAAGTTAGCTAATGGACTTTCACCAGTTCCTGAAGGCTTAATATCTGTTGCTTTAGGTAAATATAAAGGTAATTCATCTTCTGGAACTAGAGTTGTTTCACCATCTTCCCAATGAATTACAGGAATAGGCTCGCCCCAGTAACGTTGTCTAGAGAATAACCAATCTCTTAAACGATAGTTAACTTTCTTTTCCCCTACTCCATTTTCCTCTAGCCAGTTATTTATAGCATCAATGGCTTCTTCTTTATCCATGCCATTTAGGAAATCAGAATTGATATGAACTCCATCACCAGTATATGCTTCTTTTTGAACATCTCCACCTTCGATAACTTGTACGATAGGCAAATCAAACTTTTGAGCAAATTCATGATCTCGTTCATCATGTGCAGGAACAACCATTACCGCACCTGTTCCATATGAATTTAAAACATAATCAGCAATCCAAATAGGTAATTTTTCTCCACTTACAGGATTTACAACATAACTACCTGTAAATACACCTGTTTTATCTTTAGCTAAATCTGTTCTTTCTAAATCTGATTTATGAGATATTTTTTCTATGTATGCTTCTACCTCATTCTCATGTTCAGGAGTTGTTAATTGCTTAACCAATTCAAGTTCAGGTGCCAATACTAAAGCTGCAACACCAAATATTGTATCTGGACGAGTAGAAAATACCTCAATCTTTGTATTTTCATCTCCTGAAACAGGAAAGTTTATTGCTGCACCAACTGAACGACCAATCCAATTACGTTGTTGTTCTTTAATTGCTTCTGGCCAATCTAAATCGTCTAAATCATCTATTAAGCGATCAGCATAAGCCGTGATTTTTAATACCCATTGACGCATTGGTTTTCTAATAACAGGAAAACCACCACGTTCAGTTTTACCATCAATAACTTCTTCGTTAGCTACAACAGTTCCTAAATCTGGACTCCAGTTAACTGGAACTTCAGCTTCATAGGCTAAACCTTTTTTATATAATTGTTCAAAAATCCATTGAGTCCATTTATAATATGCAGGATCAGTAGTGTTAACTTCTCGATCCCAATCATATGATAAACCTAAAGATTTAATTTGGCGTCTAAAATTATTAACATTCTTTTTAGTAAATTCACGTGGTGAGTTTCCTGTATTCAATGCATACTGTTCAGCAGGTAACCCGAATGCATCCCATCCCATTGGGTGTAGAACATTATATCCTTGCATTCTCTTCATACGAGCCATTATATCTGTAGCTGTATACCCTTCAGGATGACCTACATGAAGTCCTTGCCCAGATGGATATGGAAACATATCTAAGGCATAATAATTCTTCTTATCATCATCTTCAGTTGTTTTGAATGTTTTGTGCTCTTCCCAATATCTTTGCCACTTTTTTTCTATTTCAATATGCTTATATGACATCTATTTCCATCCTTTCAAAAATAATGAACTTCTGTAGATAAAAAAAGCCTATACGAAATAAAACTATTCCGTATAGGACGAAAAACTCGCGGTACCACCTATATTCCAATCAAATGATTGGCTCTCTTCTTTTCTAACGGAAAGTACCGTCTTCACCTACTAATTTCAATGAAGAAACATCTAAGGCGAGTTCAAATCTCTATTTAGTACATTCACACCAACCATGTACTCTCTTAAATTAAAATACAGACTCTACTATTCCTTATCTACGTTCATATTATAATTTACAATGATAATACCAAAATAGTATGTCTATTTCAAGAGAAATTTAGAAATCTAACTCTTTCTTCAATTCATTTATCTTATCAGTTTTTTCCCATGGTAAATCAATATCTGTTCTACCAAAATGTCCATATGCTGCAGTTTTCTTATAGATAGGTCTACGTAAATCTAACATTTTGATGATTCCAGCAGGTCTTAAATCAAAAACTTTTCTAATTGCATCAACTAACTTTTGATTTGAAACTTTTCCGCTACCAAATGTATTAACGGAAACTGAAACTGGTTGAGCTACCCCTATTGCATAAGATATTTGAACCTCAACTTGAGATGCTAATCCTGCAGCTACAATATTTTTAGCAATATATCTTGCTGCATAGCTTGCTGATCTATCTACCTTCGTAGCATCTTTACCAGAGAATGCCCCACCACCATGATGAGCATATCCACCATAAGTATCAACAATAATTTTTCTACCAGTTAAACCAGCATCACCTTGTGGTCCACCTATTACAAAACGACCAGTTGGATTAATAAAATACTTTGTATTTGAATCTAAATATTTATCAGGTATTACTTTAGTGATAACTTGATCCATTACATCTTTTCTAATTTGATCTAGTGAAATATTTTCATCGTGTTGTGTAGATAAAACAACTGTATCTATTCTTAACGGTTGATTATTGTCATCATATTCAACTGTCACTTGTGCCTTAGCATCAGGTCCTAAATAGGCTAAAGTTCCGTTTTTTCTAACTTCAGCTACTTTTTTCATTAAATGATGACTAAGTGAGATTGGCAATGGCATCAATTCTGGTGTTTCATTTATAGCATATCCAAACATCATTCCTTGATCACCTGCACCAATTTGGTCAAGTGGATCTACATCTCCATTTTTTACTTCAAGAGAATTATCAACTCCTAAAGCAATATCTGGAGATTGTTCATCTATAGCTGTTATGACGGCACAATTATCACCATCAAACCCATATTTACCATTTTTGTATCCAATTTCTTTTATAGTTTCCCTAACAACTTTTTGTATATCAATATGTGCTGTTGTGGAAACTTCACCCACTACTACTACTAATCCTGTAGTTACTGTAGTCTCAACAGCGACCCTTGCCTCAGGATCTTGTTCTAACATTGCATCTAAAATTGAATCACTTATTTGATCTGCAATTTTATCTGGATGACCTTCTGATACTGATTCAGAAGTAAAAAGGTGTTTTTCTGTCAATTTAATTCCCCCATTATTATAAGTAATTTGGTTACAAGGCATCTTCGTTTAAAACGAATCCTTTCGGGAATGGATTGTAACTATTAAATTTTATCACAATAAAGTATTAAATAAAACTCAAAGCAATACATAATATCCCGTGTATTAAGTAATGTAATAAAAAAACTATCCTAAAAAGGATAGTTAAAAAAATTAGTCACACGGTCCTAGCCGGATTTGAACCGGCGATCTCCTGCGTGACAGGCAGGCGTGATAACCCCTACACCATAGGACCATAATTGCGGGAGCAGGATTTGAACCTACGACCTTCGGGTTATGAGCCCGACGAGCTACCAGACTGCTCCATCCCGCGATATTAAAATAACATATTAAGATGACCCGTACGGGATTTGAACCCATGTTACCGCCGTGAAAGGGCGGTGTCTTA
>ERZ1036424.460-NODE-460-length-16164-cov-4.263828_pt1 | contig 16164 bp, 13 predicted proteins | sample MGYA00514221_ERZ1036424 | MGnify/ENA primary metagenome ERZ1036424 (study PRJEB33795, sample SAMN09464939) | human gut metagenome | host: Homo sapiens | place: USA: Stanford, California | collected 2016-11 | study: EMG produced TPA metagenomics assembly of the...
TTATTTCCATGAATACCAAATACCCATAACAATAAAGTTAAGAATGTCATAAATAACATACCTGGGCAAGTGCTTAAACCACCAACTAATGGTGAGAATAAAGAAGTAATTAATTGATTAATATCTAAACCTAATAATACACGTAAAACCCAAAATAAAGCTAAAGCTGCTGATCCAGGAATTAAAGCTGCAAAAGATCTTGTAACTGCTGGTGGAACTCCATCTGGCATTTTAATAACAATATTCCTTTTAATAATAAAACGCATAAGTTCACTTGTTACAATAGCGACAATAATAGCTGTAAATATTCCCCCTGAACCATATACAGAAGGATCAATTTTAAAATCCTTATCAAGCATTGCAATAATATAACAAATAGATGTAATGGTAACACCTGTAATTATGTCAATTTCATTAAGCTTTGACATTTGATAAGCTAAGCTTAAACATATAATAAATCCAAGTAATCCAAATGTTACGTTTATAGGAACTTGAATATATTGACTAATTGGTGCTATAAAATCATACCAACCATTAAAAGGCATATTTCCAATTATCATAAAGATACTTCCGAATATTGTGAAGGGAACAGTAACAACCATCCCATCTCTTAATGCAATTAAATATTTAAGATTCCCTAGTCTTGTTATAGCAGGCATAAATTTCTCACTAAAAAATAATTTAATGCTTTCCATTTTATCTTCTCCTTTTTACATCTCATGTACTCGCTTGTACACTGACTTAATTTATAACCGTTTTCAATCAATAAGTGCGCAACCATGATTACAATTGTATTTTATCATAAAAAATGTTAGAATAATCTTAGTTTTATAATGAGAAATATAATAATTTGAAACAAAGAAGGAATGTCTATGCGTTATAGTTTTAAACGAAAAGATCGTACTCTGCCTTTATATGTAGATAGTGTTGGCTATAATTGGAATCAAGAGCAAATATTTCGTCCTAATGGATACCCTTATGTCCATTGGCTTCATACTCAAGAAGGTAGTGGAAAAATAGAAATTGGTGGTAAAGAATTTATCTTAAATCCAAATTCAGGGATTCTAATTAATCCTTATGTACCTCATAATTATTCAAATATTACAAGTGAGTGGAAGACTGCTTACTTTACTTTTGGTGGTGCTCTTGCAACTGAGGTTTTAACCTTATTGGGCATTGGAGAGTTTTTATATGTTGATGAATTAGATGATGATATTGATGGCTTTATAGAGAAATTAAGTAAAAACATTAAAAGAGATGATAGTTACTACCCATTAGAGGTTTCTGGTGATATTTATTCTTTTTTAATGAAACTGAAAAAATATATGCTAAAAACCTCACCCTCTTCATCAAAATATGAGACCATTGTTCGCCCTATTGTTAAGTATTTAGAAGAACATTATGCTGAAGATATACGTAATGAAGATCTGGCTTCTATGGTTTGTTACAGCACCCAATATATGACCCGTTTATTTAAAGAAGTTTTTCATATTTCACCTTATCAATATTTATTGGACATTCGTATAAAAAAGGCCAAGGAATTATTGGCCAATCAGCCTTCTGTATCTGTTCAGGAGGTTTGTAACCTAACAGGTTTTTGTGATGCAAGCTACTTTATTTCTACATTTAAGAAAAGTGAGCATATGACTCCTAACGCATTCAGAAAGCTTTATTTTAAAAAATAATTATAAACTTTGTTGCAAACATAATTAATAAACTTTATTACATAAAAATAAGATGTTGAAGCATTAACTTCAACATCTTATTTATTTTATAGATTCTCCATTTTCAGAAATAACTTTTTGATACCAATAAAAGCTATCTTTAGGTATTCTTCTTAAATCTTTTTCATTATGTTCATCTCGATTAACATAAACAAAACCATATCTTTTTTTATATCCATTTAGCCAGCTTAACAAATCCGTAAAAGACCATGCACAATAACCAATAATATCAACACCATCAGTTAATGCCTTTCTAAGTTCTAATAAATGTTCATTCAAATATTCAATACGATATGAGTCATGTATCTCATGGCTTTCTGTTAATACGTCCTGTGCACCTAGTCCATTTTCTGTAACTAAAATTGGTAGGTCATACTTAGCTTGTACTCGTCTTAAAGCCACTCTAAATCCAACTGGATCAATTTCCCATCCCCATTGAGTCTTTTCTAAATACGGATTATCCACACCATTAAATAATGGCACTTCTGGAGTTAATATCTGCTCTGATTTTGGCTGCATTAAATATGGATCAGTTTTTGAAAATTCCTTAGCTGCTTCTTTAATTTTTCCTTTAGCTGTATCTTCTTCTGGTCTTTCAATAGAATTTTGTTTAGCTGTTCCACCATGATAATAATTAATTCCTAAAAAGTCTGGCTTCGCTGCTTTTAATAATTTCTCATCTTCTAAAGTAACCTCTGGCGCAATACCTAAACTCTTCAAATACTTCATTACAAACTTTGGATATTGTCCTTTACAATAAACATCTAGCCACCAGTCATTATTAAAGGCTTCTCCGTTTTCAGCTGCTAAAACATCTTGTGGATTAGCCGTTAATGGATACATTGGTCCATATCCATAGCTAGGTCCAATCTTTCCATTAGGAACCATTTTATGAAACAGAGAAATTGCTTTTGCATTTGCTAAATTTACAATATGATTAGCCTCATACATGCGTTTTATATCATTAACTGCTGGTGGATGTGCCGCCCAGCGATATCCTAAAGGAATAAATACATTTTGTTCATTCATAGTTACCCAATAAGTTACCTTTTCCCCTAATCTCTCAAATAGAATTTTACAATAGTTTTCAAAGGCATCAACCATATGACGAGATTCCCATCCACCATATTTCTTCTGCAAGGCAAATGGTAAATCCCAATGATATAGAGTTAATACTGGTTCAATATTATTTGCTAACAGTTCATTTATCAAATCCTCATAAAAGGATAAACCTTTTTCATTAACTTCCCCTTCTCCTTCAGGAAGAATACGACTCCAAGCTACACTGAATCTATAAGCCTTAAGTCCCATTTTTTTCATATAAGCAATATCTTCCTTATAGTAATGGTAGTGATCTACAGCTACATCTCCATTTGTTCCTTCAAATGTCTTTTCAGGGATTTTTGAAAATTCATCCCAAATAGATGATCCCTTACCATCTTCATTCCAAGCACCTTCTATTTGATAAGCAGCTGACGCAGCTCCCCATAGGAAATTCTTTGGAAAACTATCCAGTTGATTATGATACATACTTTCATCTCCTTTTATAACAAAAAACTTTATTACTTATAAAACTTTATCATAATAAATCTTATAATTCTTTAAGTTTTTATTCCAAAAATAAAAGTATTTGAAACTTTCTAAACCTTTTTTAAAATGTATTTTAATTTTAGCTTATTTTTTACTATTTACTTCCCATTTTTGAATTACTTGAAATCAATCTTCCACGTCCCTCTACTTGCACTAAATTTTCTAATTCTTTTAGTGAATCTTTTCCAATCCAAATCTGTGCCTTGCCTCCATTTTCTTTTAGCTCATGGGCTAGCAATATTGCTTTGTCTTGATAATTAAAGTTCTTTTTCCCAATTTCTCTTAATGCCCATGAAACTGCTTTTTTTACATGTTCCCTTTCATCACAAGAATTTTCATAAATAAGTTTTAAATAATCGTCAAGAGTTTCATTGGATATATTTTTTTCATGAATAACTCCAGAAGCCATTAATAGAAACTCCTATGCTGCAATCTTCAGGTATTCCCATTTTAACCATATTAGCCTTATAATTATCTGATGCCATAGACTTTAACTTAGCAATTATTTCCTCACAATTCATAATAAAATCCTCCAATACTCCTTTAACTTATTTACTTTTACCCCCTATTATTGATTCACTTTAATTACCTTTATATATTTTATTTTCAGTCAATTATCAAGTTAAATGTAACTCTTAGTTTAAACTTCATTAAAAATATTCGCTTTTTTATTAACTATTATAATTTATCCTTTGTTATATCTTTCTCAAAATATCCAATGTATGAGCACTTGCCCCTAATAAATCTGGTCTTTCACATGTAGATAAATGATAATTAACAAAAGTCTTAAAGGTATCTTCATCCATAGAATGTAAAATAGGACGCATATAATTAGCTGGTCCATCAGCTGCAATTAGCTTTATTCTTTCAAGACCTACTGCCTCATCTATTTTATTAATATCTTCAATCCTTACATAATCATATAAATCTTCTGGCTCTGAAATAACGTGAAAATCCTCACTAACTTTTCCATTTTTAATAGATTCATTAATGTGATTTTCCTTAAATCCATATGTTAAGATACTATATTCATTCATACAATAAGCCACTAATATAACACCTTGAGGTTTAGTTACTCTTTTTGCTTCTTCTAAGGCTTTTACCTTATCTTCAAAAGTATATAAATGATACATTGGTCCAAATACCAAGGTCATATCAAAAGTGTTTTCATCAAATCTTGATAAATCCAAAGCAGTTCCTTGCATTGCTTTTACTGTACTTCCCTTTGATCTTAAAACACCTAAATTGTGCTTAACAAGTTCAATAGCAGTAACATCATAGCCTTCATTAGCTAATTGTATAGAGTATCTGCCAGTACCTGCTCCAACATCTAAGATTTTTGCATTATCATTTTCTAAATATTCATGAATATACTTCATAGAAGTAATATACTCCACTTGTCCATGTCTTCTTGTTAATCTTTTATCCTCACAAAATTTGTTGTAGTATTTTTCTAATTCTCCTGCCATCTCTTATGTTCCTCATCTATTCTTAAAATTTAAATTTATTTAATTTCACTTGTTGTGCTAGTCAAAAATAGTCAAACTAAAAATAGGAAAAATAGTTGTTTTATTAATTTTTTAATTATCACAACGCATTAATTTTATTTGCTATATATTATAACATAAGCCAATAATACTTTTAATATTATTGGCTTACTTTTAATCTTACTATCTTATTTATAATGTCATGGACATTATTTCTTTAATATTTACTAGTATTTTTAGTTCAAATAATCTAGCTGTGAAATTATGAGTATTTTTAATGGTTAATATCCATTAATTTAAATCTTTTTAGCATATTATCTAAATTATTTGCTTGTGTTGTAAGTTCCTCACTAGATTTTGTATTTTCTTCTGCTACAAATAAATTTGATTGTATCACATCTGAAATTTTTTCTGCCCTTTCCTTTATTAATTCTATATATTTAAATTGCTCTTTTGATGTTTTTGTGATATCTTTCAATAACTCTTTAACAATATCAGTATTTCCAATTACATCTTTTAAGGACACTTCTGTTTCGTCTGCAAAGTTTTTTCCTTTATTCACTGATATAATAGTACCTTCAATTAATTTTGTTGCTTGATTAACTGCAATCTTGCTATTTTCAGCAAGCTTTTTAACTTCTCCTGCTACTACTGCAAATCCTTTTCCACTTTCTCCTGCCCTTGCTGCTTCTATTGCTGCATTTAATGATAAAAGATTTGTTTGCTCTGCTATTTCGTTTATTGTATTTACTATTTTTCTAATATTAGTTGTTGATTTCTCTATCTGACTTACAGAATCTAACATATACTGTACTTTTTGATTACCATTTTCTACTTTAGTAATGAAATCACTAATTAAATTATCCGTATTAGATATTTTGTTAACAGAGTTATGATAAGATTGGTTTATTTCATCAATTGATTTATATAATTCATCAACATATTCAGTTTGTTGCATAGAGCCTTTAGTTAGTACTTGTGATGTTTCATATAACTTGTTTGAACCTAGCTTTACATGTACTGCACTATCTATAATTTCATTAAAAGTTTCACTTAATTTAAATAATATTTTATCTATAGATTCCTTAAGTTTAATAAATTCCCCTTTATATTGAACATTAGTGGATACACATAAATCACCATCAGATAAATTTTCAAGAACATTTTGTAAATCACTTATATATGACCTAATTCTATTAGACATAATTGAACACCTATCTGATAATTCTCCAATCTCATCTTTAGAATTACTTTCAATAGCAATATTTAAATTTCCATTAGATATTTCCTCAGTTATTTCCTTAATTTTATTAATGGGATCACAAATTAATCTTGAAATCTGTTTTGACAAATATATTGAGAGAAAAACAACAGCTAATATAGCTATTGCAACAATTATTATTAAAGTATATTGCAACATTTTTAACTTCATCATAATATTATTAGCATTACTAACTTTTACTTCTAAAAGTTCACTGATTTTATCAGAAATACTATCAGATAATTTTATTGCATCATTTGATAAGTTTTTAAGATTTTGATTGTTTTTATTCCCTAGGTCTAAAAATATAATCTGATTTATAAGCTTAGAATAATCTTCTTCTAATAATTTGATTTCATTATAGATTCTATTCTCTTCATCACTTTTACTAACTAACAGAATTTCTTCAGATAATTCTTGAGACTCATTAATAGATTTTTTTAAGGCTTCTTTTGAACTTTTGATTTCATTTGAATCTGTAAGGATAGCAATATCTCTCAATAGCCTTGTAGAATTTTCAAATGAAATACCTAACATTCCAATTTCACCTTGTGAAAAACCATAATTCTTCATAGCATTACTATAATCAATATTAGTTTTGATAATAGATGTTATGCTGAATATTCCAACAATAATAATTGCTATACTTAATATTGAGAAACTCTTTACTAGCTTTTCTTTTATAGGAATGTCATTCATTAGATTTTTTAAACTAAATAAAGATCTACTTTTCATTTTAATTACTCCTTATTCTTATATTTTCTTTGCTATATAAATAAGCAGTAGATACAAAACCTTTACTAAATTTCATATCTACTGCTTCTAAACTATTTATCTATTTCATTCAAATGATATATTGCTGAAGTGAAATCTCCACCTTCTTCGCAAAAATCTTCTGACTTTACTGGAATGCCAGCAAACATTAATTCGTCTCCAAAAAATATTTCTTCTTTATTATTGTTTATACAATATTTTTTATTTTCATCTAAACCTTTTAACTTTAGTCTCTTAAAACCGTCATTAGATACACTAAGTATTTTATAATATCCAACTATTGCTTCAGATTTATCTTCTGCTACTACCATCCAAGAATTTATTTCATTTTCAAAAGGACTTATAAGCCTATAAAAAACTCCTTTTTGTATTAACTCTCTATTTTTTTTCATAAATTCAACTTGTTTCTTTACTGTTTCTCTTTCTTTTTCAGATAAATCATTTAAATCTAGCTCATATCCAAAAGCTCCAAAATAAGCTACATTTGCTCTAGTTTCTAGGGGGGTTGTTCTAAAAACTTGTTGATTTGGAACTTCAGACACATGAGCTCCCATACAACTTATTGGATAAACATAGGAAGTTCCATATTGTATTTTCATACGTTCAACTGCATCTGTATTATCACTTGTCCATCCTTGTGGTGCATAATAAAGCATTCCTGGGTCAAATCTTGCGCCACCACTTGAGCAAGATTCAAATAAAATATGTGGGAATTCAGATGTTAATCTTTCATATAATGAATAAACTCCTAAAATGTATTCATGCATTACTTTTCCTTGATTTTCTGCACTGGCAGATACACTATAACATTCAGTTATATATCTATTCATATCCCATTTTACATATGATATTGAAGCCTCTCTTAATACTTTTGACATTGAATTATAAATATAATCTACTATTTCTTTTCTAGAAAAATCTAATGTATACTGATTTCTAGAATGAGATGCTGTCCTATTTGGTGTATGAATAATCCAGTCTGGATGAGCTCTATATAAACCACTATCTTTATTTACCATTTCTGGTTCAAACCAAAGCCCGAATTTCATTCCTATATCTTCTATTTTCTTTGACAGTCCAACTATTCCTTCTGGAAGCTTTTTAGTATTTACATACCAATCTCCAAGTCCTGCTTCATCATTATCTCTACTTCCAAACCATCCATCATCTAATACAAATAGCTCTATACCTAGGTCACTTGCAGTTTTCGCAATATTTAATATTATTTCTTCATTAAAATCAAATGTTGTAGCTTCCCAATTATTTATTAGAATTGGTCTAGACTTATCTCTCCAATATCCTCTAGCAAGTCTAGTTCTATATAATTTATGATAAGCCTGACTCATTCCATTTATTCCTTTATCAGAATAAGCCATTACAACTTCTGGTGTTTGAAAACTTTCATTTTTACTTAGAACCCATTCAAACATACTTGGATGAATTCCTAACATAATTCTAGATGTGTCGTGAGTATCTACAAGAACTTCTCCTAAAAAGTTTCCGCTATAAACTAAACTAAATCCATACACTTCACCTTCAAACTCAGTTGTGTTTGGTCTTTTCAAAGCTATAAAAGGATTATGTTCTGCACTACTTGTTCCTCTTAGACTATAAATTGACTGAACTCCATGTTCCAATCTTTTATTTCTTATATGTCTTTCTCTGCTCCAAGCTCCAGAAAGATGTACCATTTCATAATCATAGTCTGGCAAGTCTACATTGCAACTCATGGCTTTTGTTAATGTAACTTTATGCTCCCCTTCATATATAAACTTTGCATTCCTTGTTATTATTGGAAAGTCCTCATATATTGTATAGCTTAGTACTAATCTTGTATTAATCAAATCATCATATAATATTATCTCTAAAGTTTGAGCTTCTTTCTCATTTTCTACATATGTAGCTGGAAGTTTTTCTAATTTCTTTTTACCTTGAAAAATATTATAGGATTCAAATTGAAAATTAGTAATTTTACTTCCATTTTCCTGTTTTATTTCAAATGCAGGGTACCTAAAATCTGTTGTCCCATAAGAAGGATATTCTTGTCTAGTATGCTGTAAAGAGAAGAAGGTGTCCCCTTCAAATACATAGGCTGTTAAAGGACGCGTTCCTCCTTCAAAAAGGTATTCAAATGATTCTTTATTATGTATCCTTTTTCCATAATATAAATTTCCAATCTGATTATTATCTAGTATTTTCATAATATAACTTATATCTTTATTATACAGATGGAATTCCTTTGATTTTGTATTAAATTTAATTGCCATATTATTTCCTCCTATGGTATTTCTGCGAATTATCTTTGTTCATTAGAATAATTGAATTAAAGTTTTCCACCTGATGTTGCTATACCTTCTATAAATTGTTTTTGGAATACAATATAAATTGCAAGCATTGGCCAAATTGCAAGTACAGAAGCAGCCATCAATTGAGGATAGTTAACAGAATATGCACTTTGAATCTTAGCAAGTGCTGATGATAAAGTTGCTGAATCAGAACTTGAATTAACAATTAATGGCCACATTAAATCTTTAAATGCAAATAATGCTGTAAATATTCCAAGTGCAACTAAACCAGATTTAGTTAAAGGTAACATGATTTTTAAAAATGTCTGCCCTATATTGCATCCATCAAGTCTTGCCGATTCCTCTAATTCTTTTGGCAATCCCATAAAGAATTGTCTTAATAAAAATGTACCAAATGCACTAATAATCCCTGGAAATAGAAGTGCGAATATTGAATTTCTCATTCCAATTTTATCTACCATTAAATATTGTGGGATTATAAATAGTTGAACTGGAACCATCATTTGGAATAGTACAATTCCAAATAAGAAATCTCTTCCTGGAAATTCTAATCTAGCAAAGGCATAAGCTGCCATAGCACTAAAAGCTACTGAACAAAATACTCTTAAAATCATCATTGAAAAAGTATTAAAATATAACTTAATAAAATCGTTTTGTCTTATTACTTCAAGGTAATTTTCAAACTTCCACTCTGATGGAAAAATTACATATGGATTCATTGAAGTAGACTCTGATACAGTTTTAAACGATGTAAGTAGCATCCAAACAAATGGCAGTATCATAATTACTACTCCAAGCACTAGAAATAAATGTATAAGTAATTTTGAAGCATCTCTTTTCATTTTCATAATATAATTCCCCTTTCTACATGTAATTAACCCATTTCTTCTGTGCTTTCATTTGGAATACTGTAATTATCATAATAATAGCAAGAAGTAACATTACTATTGCTGAACCATATCCTTTATCTGCATACTTAAATGAATTATTATAAAACAAATAAACTAAGGATACTGTCTTATCATATGCAGGACTAGCTACATCAATCATCATATAAATAACATCAAATACTTGCATTGCCTGAATTATACTAGTAACAACAACAAAAAATAAAGTTGGCGATACTAATGGTAAAGTAATATTGAAAAATTGTCGCACTGGTTTTGCACCATCAATACTTGAAGCCTCATAATAGTCTTTTGGTATTTCTTGAAGTCCAGCTATAAGTAAAACCATGCTATATCCAACAGTACTCCATATTCCAATAATAGCTATGGAATAAAGTGCAATATTGGGATTGTTAATCCAGTCTACAGGTCCAACTCCAATTTTAGATAACATATGATTTATAAGACCAAATTGATTGTTATATAGCCATTTCCAAACCATTGTTATTGCTGCTGGTGCAGCCACCATTGGAATAAAATATATTGTTCTATAAATACCTTTTCCCTTAATTTTAGAATTTAATAATACCGCTAAAACCATTGCTATTATTACTGTTAATGGCACAACTATAATTGTATATTTTAAAGTATTTCCTACTGCCTGCCATACTTGGACATCTCCAAACATCCTTTTATAATTGCTTAAACCAACAAATATATTTCCTTTTCCAAAATCGCCACTCTTAAAAAAGCTTAAATATAGAGTTTGAATAATAGGAATAATATTTAGTATTATAAGCCCAATAATAGTTGGTGCAATTAATAAATATGCCCATTTCCACTCATTAATTGTTCGCTTTGACAATTTTGATGGTTTTGATGGTTTTGATGATTTTTCTACATTTACTGGTGTATTTTTTACCATTTATTCATCTCCTATAATATTTATTTTAAAGATTACAGTAATATTTTTATTACTGTAATCTTAATCAATTATCTTATTTTTCCTCTTTCAATGCATCATTCATCATTTTAGCAGTTTCTTTACATGCATCTTCTGTTGTCTTTTCTCCAGTAAATGCACCTTTTAATATTTCATATGCTTTATCCTCCCATTTTGCAGTTGTGTTAGAGTATGGTCTTATTTGTGCATATTTAACCATATCAATAAAGCATTTTGTGTCAAATGTTTTGTTTGAATTTACCCAATCATCTGCTGTACCATTATATGCAGAAATTGCAACTCCAAGTTCAGCTTGTTTTGCTTGTCCCTCTTTTGAACTTAAATATTGAACCCATTTCCAAGCTTCCTCTGGATGTTTTGTGTTAGCAGAAATTGCATTTCCAAGTCCATTGAATATACTAGATCTATTTCCATCATTAGCTGAAGGTAATACTGCAACATTACAATTTTGAGACATATAATCATTAGCTGCAAATCCACTTAAATTCCAAGATCCAAAAAGTCCCATTGCACATAATCCATTTTGCATTGCTTCAGCACGTGCAGCATCATCAAAAATCTTAGGTGATAATCCTTCATTAACAAATCTCAAATAATAGTTCATTGCTTCTATTGTCTTAGGATTATCATATCCTGATACTTTATCATCAGTTATGATTGTTCCACCATTTTGATATACAAAATTATAATATCCTTCTTGATTATTTAAAGGTGCCATGAAACCATACTGCTTTCCATCACCTGTTGTTAATTTTTTTGCTGCTTCATACAACTTATCCCAATTCCATGTTTCATCTGGATATGAAATACCTGCCTTATCAAACATTGTTTTGTTATACCAAAGACCTATAGTATCATAATCCTTTGGAATGGCATATTGTTTGTTGTTTATATTGTATATTTTTACTAATCCTTCTGGATAATTTGATAATTCCACATCACTACTTTTACTTATTCTATCTGTCAAATCCATAAGCATGCCATTTGATCCATATCTATAAATTTCATTTGAATGCATCCAAAATGTATCTGGTAGAGATCCTCCTGTAGCTGCTGCTTCTAGCATTGTCCAGTAATCAGTCCAGCCTGTCACTTGTATGTCAACTTTTATACCTGGATTTTTTTCTTCAAACTCATCTGCCATTTTTCTAAGACCTTTTTCTTGATTAGAATCCCAAATTCCATAAGTAATTTGTACATCTCCATTAGATTTATTAGATGTGTTTTCCCCTCCATTTCCTGCTGAACCTGAACTACCACAACCAACTAATCCTGTGACTGCCATCATACTAGCTAATATTAAAGAAACTATTTTCTTTTTCATAAATTATCCTCCTATCTTTATACCTGTTCAATTTTGTAAGTTGATATATTTTAATATGTAGTTTGTTACACTAATATTAAACTCATATTTCACGTACTTTAGTTTGTTTAAATTATAAGCAAATATATATAATTATTATTAGTGAAATTTAGGTAAAGCTTTTCAAAAGTAAGTAAAAAAACAACTTATATAGAATTTATATATAATTTTATGAATTGTAAATGTAATTTTTATTTTTTATATGTGAAATATCAGTATTGCTATATCAGTTATTTTCAAGCCTCACTCACTTTGCATGATTAAATAATATCATCTTAAAAAAACAAAATACATAGATTAATAAAGCTAATAATATATACTTTTGCTACTTTATTTTATTATTGTACAACTATAGACGCAAATATATATATTTTATGTTATAATAAAAAAAAATCGCCAAGGCGACTATGCATAATCTATTTTAGAAAAATTAACTTTATAAAACATAATTTTTTTATAAAGTTAATTCTATAGCCGTCGATTTTTTTCAGCGTATTCTGGATTTTCTGAGCTTGCCGAAGAAAAGACCAGGCGCATATATTTTATTTTTTTATTCTTTAGGTAGTATACATTAGTTTTTTATAATATTATCCATTAATAGTTACCACAGGTTATACTGCAATATAATTTCCTAAAGAATAAAAAACTTTCTCTTTTAAACACTATCAAATAGGAGGATTAGAATTTTGGCTGATTTTAAAAGTTACATTTTTAATAACATAAATTATGTAGATATTATACTTTATCAATTTGGATCAGAACGTTGTGATCCACTTCATTCATTTGGTCCTACAGTTAAAAATCATTTTCTATTCCATTACGTTTTATCTGGAAAAGGAAAACTTCACTCATATAATAATGGAGTTCAAAATGAAGCTTCTATTTATACTATAAAAGCTGGGGAAGGTTTCTTGATAACTCCAAACATAATTAACACTTATGAAGCTGATAAAGATGATCCTTGGAATTATGTTTGGGTAGAATTTGAAGGTTTAAAAGCTCAAAGATACTTAGAGGAAATAGGTCTATCAAGCAAAAAACCAATTTTTATTCCTAAAGAATACAATGATGATAATTCTATAAAAGAAAATTTGATGTTTTTATTAAATAATCCAAATGCACCTGATTCAGCAATTTTAGGTCATCTTTATTTATTCTTTTATTCTCTTTTAGAAAATTCAAGTTTTAATAGCACTAAGAGTTCTAGTAATCTTCAAGAGTTTTATGTAAGAGAAGCTATAAATTACATTGAAAATAATTATAATAAGAATATTTCAGTTGAAGATATTGCAAAATGGTGTAACTTAGATAGAAGTTATTTTGGTAAAATATTTAAAAATTCTATGAAAACCACTCCTCATGAATTTTTAATTAAATATAGGCTATCAAAGGCATGCGAAATGTTAAAAGATAATAATATGTCCATTAAGGAAGTCTCTGAGCTTACTGGATATCCAAATCAGTTTCATTTTTCCAAAGCCTTTAAAGAAGTCTATAATATGCCCCCTAGGCAATGGAAAAATCAAAATAAAACAAAGCTATAATTACCTGTAAAAATTTTTAATGCCCCTTTTTAATCTTTCTAAACCATCATTTAGTCTTTCTAAGGGGCATGCTACATTCATTCTTACAAAACATTTCCCATTTTCACCATATTCAAGTCCATCAGATAAATATAAGCCAGTTGTCTTTCTAATAGCTTGAACCAGTTCTACACTGTTATCACAAACCTGTGAGCAATCAATCCATAACAAGTACGTGGCTTCACTAGGTATAACATGAAGTTCTGGTAGCTCTTCCTTGATAAAATTAATAGTCGTTTGTTTGTTATTTTCTATATATTCTCTAAGTTCATTTAGCCAGTTTTCTCCTTTTGTAAATGCAGCAATTGTTGCAGTGATTGCAAAACTATTAGGTTCAGCTACCTCATCAGTGTTTATTCCACGATTGACCTTATGTCTTAATACATGGTTTGGTACAACAATACAAGCTGTTTGTAAGCCAGCCAAGTTAAATGTCTTAGTAGGTGCAATGCAGGTAATACTGTTCATTAGATTAGTCTGAGATACACTGGCAAATGGGATGTATTCTCTATTTGGTGCAACAATATCACAGTGAATCTCATCAGATACTACAAGCACATTATGCTTTGCACACAAATCACCAATACGTTTCAATACCTCTCTAGTCCAAATCTTACCTATTGGATTATGAGGATTACACAAGATCATCATTGTTGTTTGTGGCATGGACAATTTCTCTTCTAAATCTTTGAAATCAATAGAATATTCATTTCCATCATATATTAAATCACTTGATAGAACATGACGACCATTATTTAAAATAGAATTATAGAAAATGTTGTAAACAGGAGCTTGGATTAAAACATTTTCTCCAACTGTTGTCATCTTTCTAACAATTGAAGATATGGCAGGAACGACACCTGTACAAAACATCATCCATTCATTTTCAATATTAAACTCATGGCGAGAACTCCACCAGTTTTGAATACTTTCAAAATATTCATCTGGAACAATGTTGTAGCCAAATATTTTATGGTCTAGCCTTTTTTGCAAGGCTTCTACAATTTCTGGGGCTGTCTCAAAATCCATATCAGCAACCCACATTGGTAATTCATTTGTTTCAACATCCCATTTTAATGAATTTGTTTCTTTTCTATTAGTTAGTTTTGAAAAGTCATACATATGGATAGCCTCCTAACAGTTGACACATTCTTGTGTTTTCTCATCACTTAAAATAGCATCATTTAAAATAGTATTTCTTAAAATGATTTTTGTTTCTTCTGGGTTAATTTTAGTCTTATCTAAAATAACTTCTCCAACGCTATCTGCTATAATGACACCAGAGATTGGATTCTTAATGCTATCAATATGAGAATTAATTTCTGCATCAATATTTTCACAATATTCAAAGGCTAAAGACGTATTAATAAGTTTACAGTTAACTAATTTTAAATTTTTCATGTAGCACAATCCTTGTAAACTCTCAATGGTACAATTTATAAAAGTTACATTTTGGGAATTCCAGCCTAAATACTCACCAATAATTGTTGAATCATAAACAGTAATGTTTTCACAATTCCAAAAAGCATCCTTAGAAATCAGTTTTGAGTTATGTACTTCAATATTTTTACCACCATCAAAACAATAATTTCCTGTAAGATTCAGCCCATGAATCTCAATATCTTCACTGTTCATTCCAAAGTAGTCCCCTCTAGCAGTCACATTATGAAGCCTAATATTCTGACATTTCCAAAAGGATTCTAAAGCAATTGGCATATCTACATTTTCTAAAGTAATATCACTTGCTCTTCTAAAGGTCTTAGGTGCTTCTATAATACTATCTTTAATATGAATATGGTGAGTATACCAAATCCCTGAGCGAGCTGTTTCAAGCAAAGTTGAATTGTTTACTTCTACATTTTGACAGTACCATAAGGGATATTTCCATTTGAATATACTTTGGTTAATTTCAATATTATTACTTTCCTTTAATGGAGATTCACCATCTGCAAAAATAGAATCTTCTACCCTAATTCCATTACTATTAAAAAGAGCTCTTTCTCCACTCAAAAACTTTTGTTTTACTAATTCCATAATCATTTCCTCCTTAATTTTTCATCTTAATAGTGACCTCAGGATTACCATCACCTAATGCCTTCATCAAACCATTTGTATCATTAACATGTCCTAATCTTGTATATTCATATTTTTATACTTCAACTATTTTTTCAAATCTCTTTTGAGAATAAATTCTAATGCTAATAAAGCAACAACTTAATGCCAAC
>ERZ1036424.463-NODE-463-length-16063-cov-3.163043_pt1 | contig 16063 bp, 15 predicted proteins | sample MGYA00514221_ERZ1036424 | MGnify/ENA primary metagenome ERZ1036424 (study PRJEB33795, sample SAMN09464939) | human gut metagenome | host: Homo sapiens | place: USA: Stanford, California | collected 2016-11 | study: EMG produced TPA metagenomics assembly of the...
TTATAATTAATAGCCTGTCACATTGGGTATACAAAAGGCTTGTATTTGAAAGAATTACTGCAAGAAACATAGGCTTTATATACTCTTTTATTCTTAAGTTTGAAAAATCAAATGATATCCTCTTTCTAATATAGAAATAACTCCATAAATTATTTACAATATTTACTGCAACTCCTAAATAAATATATATAAAGAAGTCATCTGTTGAACGCATAACACATAAAATTATAATTGAATAAATTACTTTAACTATCATTGTCTTAACTGCAATAAAATCATAATTCTCTAAAGCTTCATTTATCCATTCTACATAAAACATATTAATTGCTATATTAAATCCTAGAACAACACATGTGTAAAAAGCTGCATTATTCTTATAAAACAAAAACAGCCATATCATATAAGATGTGAAAACTATAATTGTTGAAATTGTACTTATAATAAACAAGCTTGTGAATGTCTGCTTAAGCTTCTTTTTATCATCACGAACCTTACTTATCTCTCTTAATCCATATTGATAAACACCAAAGCTTGCAAATGCAATAAGTATTGTATTAAAAGTTTCCCCTTGTGTAATATAAGCAAATTGATTTTCATTTAAAGTTCTTGTTACAACTGGTGTAACTATTATAGGTAAAATTATATTAAATAAATTTAATATTGATTTGAAAACCGCATTTTTAGATATAGATTTAGACATATTCTTCTCCTAAAATAAAATCTTTCATATTTCACCTTCTACAATTTTAAATTATTTCATTCTTCTAAGTGTTTCATCAACTGAAATGCATTCTGCATATCTGCCATTCCACATAAATTCATTATAATATTCATAACTTTTTTCTGCTGACATAAATTTATTATTTACAGTAGTATTTGCATATGCTGGAACTATCATATGAAATTTATGTTCAAAGCCACATTTTATAGTAGCATCAATACAATAATCTGTTTGAAGTCCTACAATAATTATATCTTTCTCGCCTTTATCAATTAAATACTCTAATAATCCAGTATATCTAAAAGCACTATTAACATTTTTATCAAATATTTTTTCTCCTTTTGATGGCTGGAACTTTTCATATATTTCAAATCCATCATTTCCTTTTGTTAATTCATTTTCTGGTCCATCATCATGACGTACATATATTACTTCAATATTTTTTTCTCTTGCTGCACTTAGTAATTTTAAAACATTTGATTCAAAAACATCAAACTTATATAATTCCTCATTTGTTATTAATTTTTGTGTATCAACCACTAATAAAACCATCTTTAGATTCCTTTCAAATTTAATATTTTTTATACCATTTTTCTCATTATACCACTGACTACATATGTAAATGTATTAATTTTCCCTTAAATTTTCTAAAAACACTATATATAAACATTTGATATAAAATAGCACAGAGAATATGAAAATCAATTAGAAAGATAGATTATTGAAATAAAAAAATCCCATGAATCTGGGATTTTATTATTAATTCTTATTAAATTATCTAATTGGACATCTGCTACGTCCAAAATCATTTAAAGATTCGGATACATATTTTGCTTTATATTCTGCAGTTATATCTGAAATTTCTTTTTCTCCATCAATATATGGCTGATACATATCATATCCATCTGAACAATCCTCACATCCAATATCGCTATATCCTAATGAATCTCTTACAATCTTTTCTCTTTCTGCTCTTGTTGTATTTTTAATTAAATACTTCTCCATTTTTTCTCCTCCACCTAGTACTACTTATATATCATTATAACTCTTTTTTAATATTTTGATTTCGTTCAATCATCTATATTATGAATAATATTATTGTATATAAAGCTCATTATGTCAATATTGAGGAGATTATTATCTATTATTCTATTTATATCTTTTTCTTTATTGATATAAGCAAATCTAAATGAAAATCTCCCATTTTACTGCTATTTAATAAGCTATTCTCCATAAGGAAAATTGTGTTCAGCTTTTGACTCAAATTCTTTTAAATTTACTATTTTTCCATTACTATTAAAGATAATTAGAGAAACACCATCAAACATACTTATTTCATTATTATATTCACATTTAAAAACCCATTCAACAGCTGTTACATTCTTATCATGAGCAAATGATTTAATATCCCAGAGAAGAACATTACCTTTCTTATGCCAATCTTCAAACCATTGCTTAACTTGTTTTAATCCTCTGTATTCCGGACCATAACATTCACTATATATTATAGAATTATCAAATACCTCTTCTAAAGTACTTACATCATCTTTAATCCATGATTCAAAATATCTTTCTATTAATTTTTCTCTTTCAAACATATTCACTTATCTCCTTGTATTCAAAACTAAATCAATATTTATCTCTTGCAATTATTTCCTAATCTGCTTTAACTACTTCGGTGCCAGTCTTACATAATACAAATTCCCTTATGATATATATTCCTGTAATTTCAATAACATTTCCATCTGGATCAGCCACTTGAAAATAGTAATATGGAATTACATTATTCGCATATTTAATTTCACTAACTAAAGTTCTGATTCATAACTTCAATATTCTTTCTCTTTGTGGATAAATTTGTGTAAACCAATCTATCTACATTCCCATATTAATCTATAAATGTTGTCTCTTTAACATTTGGTAGCACATCATAAACAGAACATCCAATTTGTTTCTCAAAATATTCTTTAATCTCTATAATTGCATTCCATCTATCCACTGTAAAAGGAAAAATACCATATCTTCTAGTAGTATCTACAAATCGTTTTTCTAAAAGACAAAATCCATGTGCAGTAGCTAGTGAGTCACACAAAATTATTAACTTATCATACTCATCATATGTAACAGATTTTAAAAACTGGTCTATTGTGTTATATTCCTCTTCAGTAATATCAAATTTACCTATCTCAGCTGTAATATCTTGAACAGGGTATGAATGAGTTAAACAAACTCTCGCCACTTCGTCCCATCCTTTTTCTATTGCATAATCATAGCCAGCAATTATATGTTTGACCCCAACAATGCCTATTCTTCTGCCTATATCATGTAAACATCCAAGAATATACGCTTTATCTGAATCAAATCCCGCACAATATTTAGCAAGTTCTTCCACTGCTCTCCCTACATTTCTAGCATGCTCCTCCCATAGTCCTGGATTCAATTGTGCTGCTAATTTTAATTCCTCTTCCGCTTGTTTTCTTGTAGGTATCATTATAACCTCTCCTTTAAATCTCTGAATAATTTGTATTCATTATTTCCTCAAGCTTTCTAAAAAGTTTTATAGTACATATTCCAATAATTACCCCAATTGTTAATGCTCCTAAAAATACTATTTGTGGTGTATCAGAAAATTTCTGAAAAATTATTCCATAAAAAGCTTGTCCGATTGGAGTAGCACACATTGAAATACACATTACACATGAAATAACTTTTCCTAATAATTTATTAGGTGTAAGCACTTGCAAGCATGACATAAGCTGTATGCTAAAAAGTGTAGCTAACATCATCATAACAAAGGAACTTATCATAATTATAATATAAGCAGTAATAGATGGTAAATTAAATGATAATACTAATGTAATAGGCAAAATACTTAAACTACATATAATAAGTAAAAGACTACAATTTTTAATTTTAACTTTCTTTGCAAATATTCCTCCAAGAATTCCACCTGCAAGACTACCTGCTCCCATAGCTCCTTCCATGTAACCATATAATCTATTTGCTGTTTCTAATTGAAATCCCATTTTCTGAGTTATTATCACTGGAAGCCCTATCATAATACATGCTGATAATACTAAATTAAATGCAGAGATAATAAGAGATCCCTTTAAAATTTCAGGCCTTTCACTAAATATAAATTTAAAGCTTTCTTTCATGTCGCATATGACAATATTAAATACCCCAGATCTCTTATCTTTTTTAGTAACTGGTATAATAATAAATATTTCCATTATGGCTGAAATTAAAAAGCATATTACTGAAACAAGCAAAATTGGCTTAATTCCTAAAAATCCAAATAACATGCCACCAATAACAGGTCCTATTAAACTTGATAATGAACTTACAATATTTACAAGTGAGTTAGCCTGCATTATTCCATCAGAAGGAACAAGAACTGGTATACTTGCCTGCACCGCTGGCTGATATGCTCCCTGTATTCCATATAGTAGAATTAAAGCACTTAGTAACAATATTATTAAATTTACTTTACCAAGAAACAACATTACAACTAAAGTTATAATAGCAGTTGAAAAGTCTAAAATAACCATTATATTTCTCTTGTTAACTCTGTCAGCAATAATTCCTCCTATAGGTGTTATAAAAATCATTGGAATGAATGCACATGCAGATACAATCCCAAATAGTGAAGCTGATTCTGTTTGATTTAAAAGATACAGTGGTAATGCAAAACGTAATATTGTATTACCAAATAGTGATATAATTTGTCCTATTAATACCATAATAAAATTTCTATTAAATAATTTCATATTGATTAAACCCCTTTTCTTTATTTTCATAAATCAATTATATCGGGGATTTTTTTTAAATAAATAGAATTTAAGTGAAAGGTTTATTAATAGAAGTAAGTGGTTAAAAATAGAATGTTAAATACTCTTTTTAATCTATCTTGTGTTTTGCAAAATAATTCATCTTTATTAAAAGTAGTATTAAAATAAATCAAAGATTCAGTCTATATAATAATTACTATTTATTCATCACTTAATACACTTTCCAATAACTTTTCAGATAAACCATTCTTAAATATTTCTATATATATTTTATCTTTCTCTTTAAATTGTCCAATCAAATTTTCCTTTTGGTCTATATTTGAATTAAAGCAATAACTGTAGTTAGCATCAAGCAAAAAAATATAGTTTTCATATGTAATTTCATATAAATTATGTTCAGGAAAATCACGATTTCTAGCATCAGGAGCTCTTGAGAGATGGTAATATTTCTCTTTATATGGACGCACATATAGTGATGAATCAAGAAAATTAATTGCTGGTTCTTCATCTACCTTAAATCTTTTTTTATATTTTTCTATAAATTCAACTTCTAATGATTTTTTATCTTTATCACTAATGGGAGACTTAATAAAGAAAGTTATATATGGAACTAATACTTTTTCTCCTCTATAACACACATTTGTTTCTTCAATTAACTTAATTGAAGATTTATATTTTCTTACTTCTTTACTAAAATCATTACAAAATTCATTTACTGTGTCTCTTTCTGGCAAATAATAATTATTTTTATCTATCATACAATTTCCTCTTTCTATAATATATATCATCACTTAATGATATAATAAAAAAATAAAATTAATAAGAAAGCTTTCATAATTCTTGTTAATACATAACTATTATATTGCAATTTTTAAAGGTCATATCTTAAAAAAACAGTCTATATCTCTCCATTACAGTTAAAGTTTATAGATTGAATTTTGAAAATGCTTTGTATGCCCCCATAATTGTAAATGTATTTCTGAATTGAATAGCATCTTCTTGTTCATGCGTCCATACTTTTTCAAACAAATGATAATTTAATTCTTTTGAAAGTAATTCTAAAATGTTTTCAAAGGAATAATCCATATTAAAATGTAGACCAAGAATTTCAAGTAATTTGTCATCTATTTCTTTATTATACTGATCTTTGCTATATCCATCTAAAAAAGCAACAACATCTGAACATCTTCCTGATTTGCAATATTTACAAGGAATGCAAATATCATCACTGTCTCTAGTAAATTTTATGAATTTTATTTGTCCATTTACAACCATATTTGCTATTTTATAAAAATTATGTTCATATTCAATATCTGGAATAAAATTCTCTATTCCTTTACCATAAAGTTTTAAAATATCTAATAAATGATGTGGTTTTATAACAATATTCTCCATAATTTCCCCCTTGTATAATAAATTTAAGTTAAACATTAAATTTTAATTAGTTTCCATCTATTTCTTCTTAAATTATATCATACTAAAAAATATCATACTATTTAATACATAAAGAACATTTTTAATTTACCATATCAAATCTGATTTTTCTGACAAATTATTCTTTCACCTATTTTTCTATAAAAATATTCAATTATCTAATAAAAATAAAAAATACCACTATTTAATATAAATAATGGCATTTTTAATATATGACTCTTTATTTAAGTTTAAAATTATCTATAAGATTTTTCAATAAATTTGCTTGTACTGATAATTCTTCTGCCGCAGCTGCACTTTCTTCCGCTGTTGCTGAATTTGATTGAACTACATCTGATATTTGCTCAATAGCAAGGGCTACCTGCTCAAGTGAAATTGACTGATCATTACTTGAATTAGATATTCTATTAATTATCTCTGAAGTTTCTTTTGAGCTATCAACCACTGTTATTAAAAAGTTAGCTGTTTCATCTGTAATAGCAGTTCCATTTTTAACAGCATCTATAGAATTTTTAATTAAGCTTTCAATATTCTTAGCTGCTTCAGAACTTTGAGCTGCAAGTTTTCTAACTTCATCTGCTACAACAGCAAATCCTTTACCTGCTTCTCCAGCTCTTGCAGCTTCTATTGCTGCATTTAATGCTAATAGGTTTGTTTCTTCAGATATTTCATCAATAGTGTTTATTATCTTTATTATTTCCTTTGATTCTTCATCAATTTTAACCATAGCCTTAGTTAACTCTTGCATTTTCTGATTAGCTTTTTCTACTTGATTTGAAGATTCTAATGAAAGGCTGCTTGCTTCTTTAGAATTTTCTGCATTTTGTTTAACTTGCTCAAATATTTCATCAATTGTTGCAGAAAGTTCTTCAATTGAACTTGCCTGATCTGTTGCGCCATCTGAAAGTACTTTTGAAGCCTCTGCAACCTGTCCTGAGCCAACAGATACTTGGTTAGAACTATCGTTTATTTCTGAAACTGTATTATTAAGTGATAAAATTATTAGTTCCATCGATTCTTTTATAGATTTAAAATCACCAATATACTCCCTGCTAATGGACACGGTCAAATCTCCATTAGATAGCCTGCTTAAAACATCATCTATGTCAGACATATATAATCTTAAAAATTCAACAGTAGTTGATAATGCGTTTGATAAAACTCCTAATTCATCTTTTGTTTCAATTATTTTAACTTCTGTTTTTAAATCACCTTTAGATAATTCCTTAAGTCTTTCTGTAACAATTGTGATTGGTTTTGCAATTTTTTCAGCTAATTTTGATGCACTTACAATTGATATAATAATTAAGACTATTATTATTATTCCATTTAAAATTGTATTTATAGTTGTTGATTTCATAAATTCAAACTTTGATGCAGTAACAATTATTCCCCATCCATCAGTTCCATTTATTGGTGTATATGATACAAATTTATTTTCCCCATCAATTTTAGATATTCCAAAACCAGATTCTCCATTAATTAATTTTTTTTCATAACCAGCAATTTTTCTTAATGATTTATCTGTCTCAGACATTTGTATATTGTTCTGCTTAAATAATACATATTTTTGTTCATCATGTGCAATTATATATCCATCTTTATCTATAATATATGATGATCCATTATCTCCAATATTTATATTTTGAACTATTTTACTTAAGAAATCGCAATATATTCCTGCAACTAATACTCCACTAAATTCTCCATTAGACTTAATTGGCGATGATATAACAATTCCCATAATACCATTATCAAGTCTCAAAAATGGTGTTGATACAAAAACATCATTGTTAGTTTTACAATATTTAAAGTATTCCTCACTTGAAAGGTCAATGCCTGAGTTTAAATTTTTTCCATCAATATCTAAAAGGTCAATTGATGTAAATACATTTCGTACTTGAGCATCTTCTAAAAATTCAATTTTTTCTTCAAGAGTAAATTTATCATCCTGAATAATTGGATTATTAGCAATTTCTTTTACTAATTTTTTGTAATCATCTATTTGAGTTGAAACCCTATCTGAAGCCAACTTAGCTGATTCATTCATGGTTTTTTCTAATGTTTGCCTCACGCTAATATTAGAACCAATTGATGAAATTATCCCAGCAGCCAGCTGTCCTGCAACTACAATCATTATAATTATTATTAATATTTTATTTTTTATTCTTTTAGACGATAATTTTTTTAAACTTTTAAAATTATTAAACTTCATAATATAATCACTCACAATCTATTAATATTCTTGGTAAAATACCCCTCTATATTAATCATTTTCTAATAGTGTGTCTAATTGCTCTGCTGCCTTGTCTAATTCTAATTTTATATCAGATCCACTTAAACACTTTTCAAAAGTTCTTTGAAGAATATTATCAATTGCTGACCAATTTGGATTTGGAATTCTTGCCCAAGCTGTTTCAAGCTGACTTGAATAGATATTAAGCAGTTCATTATTAGTGACACAATCTTTAGTTGCTGTATTTTTATTAACTGGTAACATTCCAAGCTCTTCACAAAATATTGTTTGAGCTTCATCTGATGCTAGAAATTGAATAAATTCATTTGCCATTTCTTTATTTTCACAATTATTAAATATAACAGTATCCTCTCCACCAATTACAGATATACTTTTTCCATTTTCTGATGGAAGTTCTGCACATATAACCTGATCCTTTAATTCTTTATTACTTGTAAACCACCATGGTCCTTCATCAATCATTATGTATTTATTATCTATAAGTCCATCCCAGGTAGCTACATCTCCAAGTGCTGGCTGCCCCATTATTTTGTTATTTGTCAATTCAACTATTTTTTTAATAGCCCGTACACTTTCTTCACTATTTAAAAATCCAGTTGCCTTTGTATTATCTTCATTTGCAAATTCACCACCAAAACTCAAGAAATATGGAGCCCATCCCCAAACTTCAAATTTTTCAATTGATAATGGATAAATATCACTATCTTGTAATTTTGATTGTAGCGCTATTAATTCATCAAATGTTTTAGGCGCTTCTGTCATTCCTGCTTCTTTAAGTATATTCTTGTTATATAGTCCTACTTTAGTGTTTGTATTTATTGGTATCCCATAATACCTTCCATCATAAAATGCTGTTGACATTGGCTTTTCATATAGCTGAGACTTAATTTCCTCAAATCCTTTTGCATCATCTACTGGAGCTATTGCACCTAGCTTTGCATATCTTGAAACACTTATTATATCTATTCTTGCTATATCTGGATTCTTTCCTTCTACTATTGACTTTATAAGTTCTTTATCATAATCAGTTGCATCTATTGTTTTTGGTTCAATTTTTACATTTGGATGAATCTTATTAAATGCAGGTATTATTTTTTCCTCAAATACTTTTGCTTCTTCATTTTTATAGCCTGACCAAAATGTTAAAGTTATATTTTCATTTTTTGATATACTTTTTAATCCACATCCTGAAAATACATTAACAGTCAAGAATATTCCCAACATAAGAAATGCATATTTCTTTATTTTCATAAAATCTCCTCCCTTTTAAAGCATTACATTTAAATTATTCGTTTACATAAGTCTCAGCAAACATATACATATAGGAATATTATACACTTAAAATCAATTTTTGGCAATAATTGAGTTATATTTCATATATTATTTTAAATACTTATTGTAGTGTAGTCTATTTTTTAATATTATTTAATTTTATTAAATAATATTAAAAACCAGCCGCACTTATTACTATAACTAATTAATAAAGTAAATAAAAAAACTGCCCTATTAAAACTTTTCACCAAAATATATTGTTTTGAATTTTTAAGATCCAATACAATAATCTTCTGGCTTCTGTTCTTAGCTTAGCAGTATTTTAGATTCATATTTATTAAATTAACATGTTGTGCTAGTTAGAAAATTAATAAAACAAAATAGGATAAATAATTGTGCAATAAACATTGAAAAATATAAGTTAAGTGAAACTCCCAATCTTGTATTGGGTTAAGTTGAACTTAACTTCTATTTTTCTAGTTTTATGAAACAATTATTTATTCTATTTTTGTTTTTGACTATTATTAGCTAGCACAACGCGTTATATTATAGAAACTATTTTAATTATTTTTTTGTTTATGTTTTTCATATTCTTGTACAATTTCTTTTAATGGTTCTATAATGTCTATTAGTTCCTTGATTTTATCCAATTCTATATTTTTAGTACTTTTCTTCTGTATTATTGATTCTCGTGACTCTATATTTCTTATTTTATCAAACTGTATAATATTGGTTGTTTCTATTATATCATCAATTAACGTTTTTACTTCACCATTAGTATATTTTAATCCATTGTTCTTTAGAAAATTATATATTTCTGTTTTCTTTACTTTTAGTTTTCTTGCTGTTGTGTTTATTCCATTATTTTTTAATAACGTTGTTACCTCCAATAGGTTCAAATTACTCATATTCCACCACCTATATAATAGTATTTTTATATAGGTATTCTATATAATTTCCTTTTTTCCTTTTTTTGTAATTAAATATTAATATAATGAATTGTACTAGTAAAAAAATTATTTGTCCTAAAAAATAATTAACAATAAATATAACTATCTTTTATAATATTTCTATTTAGTTGCTATTTTAGTAGACAATTCATTCATAATATGATTTAATAATCCATTACAACCTTTAAGTATCTCATTATATGTTGTATTAAAATCACCAGTATACCAAGGATCATCAATATCTTTTGGATTATCAGTAAAATCCAAAAGCTTGTGTACTTTATCGTGTGGATCTCCTTTTATAATTCTAAATATATTTTTTATATTAAATTCTTCCATTGCTAATATATAATCATAGTTTTCATAATCTTTTTTAGTTAATTGAACTGCATGCTTTCCAGCACATGATATATTGTTTTCCATTAACTTTCTTTTAGCTTGTGGATAAACTGGGTTGCCTATTTCTTCTCTAGAAGTAGCTGATGAAGCTATATAAAAATCCTTTGACATTCCCTTCTTTTCTACCATATCCTTAAATATAAACTCTGCCATTGGAGATCTGCATATGTTTCCATGACATACAAACATTACTTTGATCATAAAGTCCTCCTTCTATTTATTAAATACAATTTCCATTTACTACCTTTGTTACACTTGATAGTTGAAATATTAAATTCACTTTAGTTCCTTCATTTACCTTAGAGCTTATGTTTATCTGCATTCCTAGTCTTAAGCAAAGTTTTCTGCATAAATATAATCCTATACCAGTGCTCTTACCAAACATTCTTCCATTTTCTCCTGTAAAGCCTTTTTCAAATGCCCTGTTTATATCTTTTTCTATTATTCCAATACCGTTGTCTTCTATTATTAAGATTACAGAATTCTTAAGTTTCATTGAAGTAATTTTAATTCGGCCTTGATCTTCTTTAATATATTTTATCGAGTTTCCAATTATCTGATTTAAAATAAACTCAACCCATTTTTTATCACAATAAACTGTTTCATCTATTTCTTCTAATTGTAAGCTTATCTTTTTACTTATAAAATCTTTACAATTTCTTTTTACTACCCTTTTTACTATATCATTAAGACTAGCTTCTTTTATTATATAGTCTTTGGACGTCTCATCACTTCTTGAATAATATAAAACCTGTTCTACAAAGTTTTCAATTTTATCTACCTGCATATCTATCTTTTTAGTAACTTCATTATTATTATTTTCTATAATAAGCTTGGCTGATGCTATTGGAGTTTTTATTTCATGAACCCATGTTTCAATATATTCTCTATATTCTTTCTGCATATCTTTATAGTGCTTTATATTTTCATGCATATCTCTGCCTAATATTTTTAAAATATTATTTATATTTTCTCCAATTATAAAATCTGCTTCTTCAATTACCTCTGGTAATAAATATTTTTTATCTAAGTTATCTAAAAGTCCTTCTATGTTATTAAAATATTTTCTATATTTAATATAATCCAAAATCATATAAGAAAGCAAAGGTAAAAACCATATGCACCATACAAAAAAAATTATGTCTAAACTAAATTTGATACATATCATAATTCCTAAGACTATTATAAAAATAATTAAGTTGACAGCTAAAAATAAACCTTTTTCCTTTAAAAAATCAATTATTTTCATGGCATTATGTACCCTAGTCCCCTTCTTGTTTCTATTGCATTTTCTATGCCTATCTCCTCTAGTTTTCTACGTAATCTTGTTATGTTAACTGTTAATGTACTATCATCTACAAAATAATCAGATTTCCATAAGTATTCTATAAGTGAATCTCTAGGAACAATAGAACCTTTGTTTTCTATTAAATATGATAAAATTTTGACTTCATTTTTAGTAAGTTCTAATTCTTTATCCTTATAAATAATTGATGCATTTGATAGATTCAAATGAAGATCATTGTATTTTAAAATACTGCTAGAAACAGAATTACTGTTAGCTCTTTTTAATAATGCACTAATTCTTGCTAGAAGTATTGCCGTGTTGTATGGCTTTGTTACAAAATCATCTGCACCTAAGTTCATGCTCATCAATTCATCCATATCACTATCTCTACTGGTTACAACTATTATTGGAATTTCAGATTTTTTTCGTATTTCTCTGCATATATAATAGCCATCATAAAATGGAAGGTTTATATCTAATAGTATTAAGTCGGCTCCTTCTTTTAAAATATCTTCTATACTGTTCTCAAAATGATCCAAAATTGTCACTTCATAATTATATTTACTTAAAAAGTTCTTAAGCTCTTCTCTTATTGTATTATCATCCTCTACTATTAATATCTTTTTCATAAACATTTCACCTACTGTATTTTTTATTAGTGGAAAAAATCCATTTGAAGTAAATATAACTTACTCCAAACAGATTTTTTAATCATTTTAAATCTTATTTTTCACTATATTTTTGTAACCTGTATATGTAGTATAAAAGTATATTGCATATACTAACAAAAACATTCCAGCTGTTATAATTGATGAACCAGCTATATTGGGCTTATTATACATCATAATGAAATCATTTGCTACTCTTATTCCTACTACAGAATGTACTAAAGCTAAAATAACAGGAATACTGAAATAAACTAAAGTCTGTATAAATATTGTTTTATTTATATTCTTTTTATCTACACCTAATTTCTTTAGCGCCGCATACCTATCAATACTGTCACTTGCTTCACATAGCTGCTGAAGAGCAAGAACTGCCATACTGCTAATTAAGAAAACTATTCCTAAATATATTCCTATGAATAATATTATTGTTGTTAGTCCTTTATTTCCTTCATAAATTGAATTTCTTGTATTTGCAATTACATATCCAACAGCATCGTAATCTGGATTTGAATTTTTATATTCATGTATTTCATTAACAAAGTTATTTTCAGATTGTTCTTTATTATTTTCATCGAAATTTATGTCTACATTACTTGATATTATAGTTTTATCATTACAAAATTCATCATTTATTATTACAGTAATAATATTATTCTGCATAAAATCGGTTTTTAAATTGTCTTTAATCACTTCTTCATTTTTTATATTATATACTTTATCTTTAATTTTTATAGTTTTATTATTTTTCATGTAATTTTCTATATATGATAAAGTTTTTGAAAAATTTGAAGTTATTAATACTTCATCATCATTTAAATTTATTGACTTTTCATTATTTAACTCTCTCATTTTGTTATAATCTGAAATTTTTATATATGAGACTTTAAAATCCATATTTTTATCATAATCATTTAGTAATAAAAGATCTGTAATTTTTGTATCTGCCTCATACTCATTGTAGTAAACAACTTTATCATTTTCATTAAGCTTAACATTCATGATTTTAAGTGACTCTTCAATACTTTTTATATTATCTTCTGGATCTATATACATAAATGCACTGGCATCAAAAGGAGTTGCTCCCTGCAATCCTGATTCTAAAGCATTTTTGAAACTAAAGCCTGTAGACAATACTCCAATTGTTATAAATAACATCAAACAAATTACAGACATTGATATAAAATTAGTATTTACCTTACTGTTTATTTGCTTTACTGTAAATATGTTTAAGCTTTTAAAGTAAATTCTCTTATTTTTCTTAACTACATATAATATAAAACCTGTTAAACTAAAGAAGAATAAAACAGTCCCAACTATTCCAAGTATTATTGATATTAAAAACTTAGGATCATCTAATCTCAAACCTAGATCTAACACTAGTTTATATGCAGTTCCAAGAGAAAAGACACATAATATAAAGGTAATTAAATAAATAAGTGGATTTTTAAACTTTATTTCTTGATTCTTTTTTCCCATTTTTAATAAATCAATTATTCTATATTTTGAAATCACATAAGTATTAAATATCATTACAAGGAAAAACATTATTCCAAAATAAAGAATTGTCTTGCTTATGGCTGATTGTGATACTATAAATTTATATTCGCTCATTTCGAATTCAAATAATTTTGAAACTAATATTGATAAGCCTTGTGATGATATTAGACCTAGTATTAATCCACTTATTAATGAAAGTATTCCAACTGCTATTGTTTCAAAAATTAGTATCTTTGAAATAGTTAATTTCCCCATACCTAAAGTCATATAAATTCCAAGTTCTCTATTTCTCTTCTTAATTAGAAAATTATTGGCATATAGAATAAGACTTCCGAGTATTATAGCTACAAATACAGACACATAAGAAATAAAGCTTGAAAGTGTACTGATATAATTGCTTCCTGAAGAAGAAACTTCTACTAAAGCTTTTTGCGATTCAATTGAGTTAAAACTGTAAAATATGCAGACTGCCAATGTTAAAGTTAAAAAGTATATTGTATAATCTTTAAAGCTCTTCTTAACATTTTTAATAGCCATTTTAAAATACATTGTTGTCATCACCTCCAATTAGAGTTATTACCTCAATTATTCTATTAAAGAAGTCTTTTCTTGAATCATTACCTCTTACAAGTTCAGTAAATATTTTACCATCCTTAATAAATAAAATTCTATGAGCATAGCTTGCTGTAAAAGCATCATGTGTAACCATCAAAATTGTTGCTTTTAAATCTTTATTTAGATTTTCAAATCTTTCTAATAATAATCTGGCAGATTTTGAATCCAAAGCTCCTGTTGGTTCATCAGCAAGAACTAATGATGGTTTAGTTACTATTGCTCTTGCACATGCAACCCTTTGCTTTTGTCCACCTGACATTTCATAAGGATACTTATTTAAAACTTCATTAATTTCTAAATACTTAGCTACATCCTTAATCTTTACATCAATCTTTGAAGTTTTTTCACCTTTAATAGTTAAAGCTAATGCTATATTTTCATAAGCTGTTAATGTATCTAAAAGGTTAAAATCCTGAAATATAAAGCCTAATTCATTTTTTCTAAATTTATCTAAATTTTTAGATTTTAATCTAGTAATATCTTGATAATTAATTTTTATGTTACCTGTTGTAACAGTATCTATTGTTGATATACAATTTAAAAGTGTTGTTTTGCCACTTCCAGAAGGACCCATTATTCCAACAAATTCTCCTTCATCTACTTTAAAGCTTATATTATCTATTGCTTTTGTTACATTTCCTTTATTTCCATAATACTTTTCTATTTTTTCAACACTTAAAATATTTTTCATATTTCCTTATTCTCCTTTATTACTATTATTGATAATTGCATAACATATTAAATAATAATATGTTATATAGCATAATCACTTAATTATATTTTAAAAATTAATACTCTTAGATATAACTATTATGACTATTAATTGAACTGAATAAAACTAATAAAACATTCATTTTATATTTGAAAGCTTTCTTCATTATATCCTGCAAGTATAACTAAAAATGAAATTTTAAAAATCTCATAAAGTTTTGACATAAAATCATCTCCTATATTTAGTGTGCTTTAAATAATTGATTCTCAATAGTGTTCTTTGTTTTAACCTTATGTGATTATTATATATGTTACAAGTTTAGTTAGACATTTATGTAGACTACATTAACATTACATTTTTGTAATAAAGGATATAAAAAATTAAACCTTCAAAATATTCTTAATATCCTGAAGGTTTGTACAATTTTCACCATATGTTTAAATGCTGTGATAGTGAAGG
>ERZ1036424.464-NODE-464-length-15985-cov-4.911739_pt1 | contig 15985 bp, 13 predicted proteins | sample MGYA00514221_ERZ1036424 | MGnify/ENA primary metagenome ERZ1036424 (study PRJEB33795, sample SAMN09464939) | human gut metagenome | host: Homo sapiens | place: USA: Stanford, California | collected 2016-11 | study: EMG produced TPA metagenomics assembly of the...
GAAAATGAAAAAGCAGCAGCTGGAGAAAATTAATTATAAATAAAGTTTAATATATGCCCACAAAGTTTTATGAATACATAAAATTTTGTGGGCATTATAAAAATATGACGAAAAATTTTATGTAAAGATGTTCTAAAAAATAGAGTGATGCTTTTATGCACTTTGCATAAAAGCATCACTCTATTTCTTGGCATAGAAGATTCTTATAATTAAAATTTATCAAGCACTATAATAATTAACTTAATAAAATTTTTCTAATATAATTTTATAAGTTATTCATACACTTGAATTTTAGAGCAATTTTAAAATATTTTTAATGGCTTTTAATTATTTGTATAAGGACTATTCAATTAATCTTTAAGTTATTACTACAATAGAAAATGAGGACATATGTTTATGCAGAGTGCATCAAAAAAATTCTTTAAAAATTTTTAAGCAATCAAAATAAACATATGTCCTCATTTTCGGGGAGTATTCACAAAACTTAAAGGTTTGCCATATATTTAAATTGCATAAATACAATTTAAAATAGTTAATAAATAATATATACTTATAGATATAATAATAGTGATAGAGGTGAAATTATAAATGTTCAATTATGAAATTATCCAAAGTTTAAATGATTTAGAACTATCTCTATATAGATACATAATGAAGAATAGTAATAAAGTAATTTATATGAGAATTAGAGAACTTGCAGATGAAGCACATGTATCAACCACTACTATATTAAGATTTTGCAAAAAGTTAAATTGTGAAGGGTATTCAGAATTTAAAGTAAAATTAAAATTATATATTGAGGAAGATAGAAATAAAAAAGTAAATGATGATACATCTATGATAGTGGAGTTTTTCAAAAAATTAGATAATGAAGAGTTAGATGATAAGTTAGATAAAGTAGCAGATTTAATAAATAATTCAAGTAATCTTGTATTTTTAGGATCGGGAAGTTCTGGTGTGCTTTGTAAATATGCAGCAAGATATTTTTCATCATTGGGTAAATTTGCAATATATATTGATGATCCATATTTTCCAACAAATTATAAAGCTTATGAAAATTGTATAATTGTAGCTATATCTGTATCAGGTGAGACAAAAGCTGTCATAGAGCATATTAGTAATTTAAAAAGAGAAAAATGTACTATAGTGAGCATAACTAATAGTGAAAATTGCACTATATCGAAAATATCAGATTTAAATATATCATATTATGTTCAACAAGAAAAATTAGGACGTAATGATATAACAACACAGATTCCAGTAATATATATAATAGAAAGCATGGGAAAGAAATTACATAATAAATATATGATAGATTAAAATTATAGTTAAAATACTGTTTTAGCTATAGACTATATGATTTTATTATAAAATATAAATATTTTACTTAATGCAATGTTAAATATTAGTGTTTTTATTAAAAAATTTATATTAAACACTAAAGTGAATTTTGAAACACTAATTAATTATATAATGATAGAGAAGTTTTTAATTATCAATAAGAATTAAGTGTAATTATAGAGAAGTCTGTATTAGCAATGTATATACTATTATGGTAATTCTTCTAATAACTAAGTATAGAATTATAGTTTATTTTAAATAGTGTTTGGCATGTAATTTGCTCATATATTAATGTATAAGAAATAATAGTATTAAGACAATGAGAATAATAAGTACAGTATAAATGATTTAAAGTTATATAATTACAATATAATCTAGTAATTAAAATAATAGAGGATAAGTTAGTGAAAAACGATAGATGAAATACATATAAATTAAAATCTTAAACTTATTTAAGCAGGAGGAGTCTATTATGTTAACAATTAAATTATTCTGTGCAGCAGGAATGTCAACTAGTGTTTTAGTTAAGAAAATGAAAGAAGAGGCTCAACTTAGAGGAATTGAAGTATCAATTGCAGCTTATCCAGAAGCTGATATGTCTAAGTATGTAGACAATATGGATGTTGCACTTTTAGGACCACAAGTTGGGTATGCATTAGAAAAAGCAAAAAGAATTTGTGAACCAAATGAAATACCTGTTGATGTGATTCCAATGGTTGATTATGGAATGATGAATGGAAAAAAAGTATTAGATCTTGCATTAAAGTTAATAAAAAATAAATAAGCCCTATTTTTAAAATTTAAATAAATATACATTAAATCAAAGAACCATGAAACACAGTGTTTTTAGTAATATTTTTATTAAAAATACTGTGTTTTATTTTTGTTAAAAGAAATAAATATGAACTTATTGCAATGAACATTGAACAATGATAATATAAATTTGTTCAGAAAATGAACTTTAGAATGGGGAGTAAATAGGGGGTAGATTATGAATAAATTAATAAAGAAAATTTGTACATTAGGATTAATATCAATTATTTCAGGAAGTATGATTGCTTGTGGAAGCAATACAGCATCAAAGGAGCCAGAGAAGACAGCTGATGGAAAAATACAAGTTGAATATTGGTATGGGCTTGGCGGTAAGCTTAGTGAAAACATGGAGGATATAATTAGTGACTTTAATAACTCTCAAGATAAATATGTTGTTAAAGGTGTAGCTCAAGAAGACTACAAAGCCACATTTAAAAATTTACAAGCAGGAATTGCAGCAAAGAAAAGTCCGGCTATTGCATTATTAGAGGCAGATAAAGTAGTAGCTCTTGCTGATAAAGATTTATTAACTGATATAGGACAATATACAAGTAAAGATTCAGATTACAATGAAGCAAATTATGTTGAATCATTTATTTCTTTAGGAAAAAAAGATGATAAATTATTTGGATTCCCAGTATATGGAACAACTCAACTTTTATATTATAATAAACAAGCCTTTAAGGACGCAGGAATAACAGAAGATTCTTTAAAGACATGGCAAGGAATGGCTGAAGCAGCTAAGAAGCTTACTAAGAAAGATGGAGATGAGGTTTCATTCTATGGATGGGAACCGATGTGGGGATCTGATAATTTAGTTGATGCATCATTAAGTAATGGTGGAAAAATATTAAGTGATGATGGAAAAGAAGTTTTAATAAATTCACCAGAGTGGGTTGAGGTTTGGGATTCATTTAGAAAATGGATACATGAAGACAAGACAATGAGAATTCATTCAGGTGGACAAGGTTGGGAATATTGGTATTCAACAATTGATGATGTGGTAAAAGACAAAGCAGCAGGATATACAGGTTCGTCAGGAGACCAAGGAGATTTAGATTTTGAAAAACTAGGTGCTTTAGAACAACCAGCATTTAAAGATGGACAATCTGCAAAACCAGTTGCAGAAGGAAGATTATTTGCAATGCCTAAAGATGTTAGTGAAGAGCAAAAAGAAGGAGCTTATGAATTCATTAAATATTTTACAAGTGCAAAGGTAAGCGCTAAATGGTCAATGGCTTCAGGATATATTTCAGTAAATAAAGAAAGTGCTAATACTCCAGAGTTCCAAGAATTTGTTAAGAAGAATCCTCAAGCAGCAGTACCAACAGCACAAGCAACACATGCAAGTCCAATGTTTATAGATCCTACAGATGGAAAAATTTTAGATGCATTAAAGATTGCAGCAGATAAAGTAGAAATAGAGAATGTTTCAGCTAAGGAAGCTTTAGATGAAGCACAAAAAAATGCTCAAGCAGCTCTTGATAAAGCAGGAAAATAATTGTTAATGTATTTATTTGGGTTTAAGTATTTAAAACTAGAAGTAATATATTTATCTTAATTATAAGCAGCTGTCACATTAAAAACTTTAAACACAATATATTATTTTAATATTTAAAATAATATATTGTGGATTTTATTATTCGTGTGACAGTTTCTTTACCAAACTATAGAACATAGGTTATAGTTTAGAATAAAAATTTGTAACAATATATAATCTGTGATTAATCTATAAATTTTTATTGTGAACTATAAATTTAAGAAAAGGTGATGATATAAGTGGTATTTAATAGAGCAAAGGTAAATAAAAAATTTAAAAAGATAAGTACAGTATTAGTATTTATTTTACCAGCAGTGATTCCGTTAGGAATATTTTGGGTATATCCAATGATGAAATCAATATTCATAAGTTTCACGGACTGGGATTACATGACTTCTATATATAATATGGTAGGCTTGGATAATTATAAAGATCTATTTTCAGATCCAATGTTTTATGAAGCACTAAGAAATACTTTAGTATTTGCTCTTGGAACACTTATACCAACAGTTGCTGGAGGACTAGCTCTTGCAATGCTTTTAAAAAACAAAGTTCAAGGATCTGCTATTTATAAAGCAATAATATTTTCACCTTGGATTACTCCTACAGTTGCAATATCTATTGTATGGAGCTGGATATTTGAACCACAATATGGACTTGCAAATTACATATTACAGTTATTAAATCTTCCAAAGTCTCAATGGTTACAAAGTTCAGATACAGCTATGCTTTCAGTAATAATAGTAACAGTCTGGAAAGGAATAGGCTGGGCTATGACATTCTATTTAACAGCATTAGAAAAGGTACCAAAATCACTTTATGAAGCAGCAGCTGTAGATGGAGCAAATAAATGGAATAAGTTTAAGAGCATAACATTACCACTTGTGTCACCAACAACATTTTTTTTGACAATAATTACAACAATAAATTCATTGCAAGCTTATGATCAAATACAGGTATTAACACAAGGAGGACCTTCTGGAAGCACAAGAACTATCTTATATATGTATTATCAATCAGCTTTTGAAAATTTTAATATAGGACAAGCAACTGCAATAGCAACTGTAATACTATTAATAACAGGAACATTTTCTATAATACAATTTGTAGCTTCTAAAAAATGGGTTCATTATTAGAAAAATCATATAAATACTAAGTAACACATTGTGCTGGTTATAAATCATATTAAGATACTACTATTATTTTAAGATTTATAAAACAATATTTTATGGAGCGATTATTTTAGATAGCACAATAAGTTGAATAATATTTATTAAATTTAAAATTCTGCTTACATTTTAAATTAATATTGGAGGAAATTAATATGGATATAACTTTAAGCAAAAAACATGATGAAATAGATGAAATTGAAGAAGAGTTTAAACTTGAACTAAATAAAAAAAGAGGATTTTTAGATATTATAAAAAGTATGGGCAAACATATTATGTTAATATGCATAAGTGTAGTAACTTTCTTTCCATTTATATGGATGCTTAGCAGTGCATTAAAAACAAAGGATGAGATATTTACATTTCCTCCTAAATTAATTCCAGCAGTTCCACAATGGGGAAACTTTACATCTGTATTTAATGATGCTCCTTTTGCTACTTACATGGGAAATAGTTTCTTTGTTGCAATATGTGAAGTAACATTTCAGATATTTGGAGCAGCTATGATTGCATATGCATTAACACAATTTAAGTTTAAGGGCAAAAAGCTATTGTTTGCAATAATTATGGGTACATATATGCTACCTTCTGCAACTACATATGTTCCATGTTACATTATGCTTTCAAAAGTAAATTTAATAGATACATTGACAGGACTTATAGTAAGTAATGCTGCTAATATATTTGGAATATTTTTAATGAGACAAGCATTTCTGCAAGTAGATAAAAGTTTAATTGAAGCAGCAAGACTTGAAGGAGCATCACACTGGAATATATTATGGAAGATAATATTTCCATTAACTAAACCTACATTTATAACTCTTGGATTAATAAATTTTGTAACCTGCTATAATGACTATATGTATCCATCATTAATAACAAAAAGTCCAGAAAAATTTCTAGTTTCAGCAGGACTTAGACAGTTCTTTATTCAAGGGGGAGCCTATGGAATTAAGTGGCCAGAAATAATGGCTGCAAGTACACTAACAGTATTACCATTACTAATTTTATTTTTAATAGCTCAGAAATGGTTTATGGAAGGTGTTGGAGACACTGGAGTTAAGGGATAGATTGAAGTTATTAATCTAATAAAAATGATTGAAAATTTATTTATAAATAAGAAATAGTGCTAAGAATTTCAGAGTTTTAATTTATATACTAATAAATTTTATTTATGGAAATATAAAATTATTAGTTGTATATAAATTTAAATAAAGAATTACTTAAGCACTATTTTTATAATATTCTGTTTTAAACTGTTTTTTAATATAGAGAAATAATTATAATTTATAAATTAATCTTATTAAGAACGGAGATACTATTAATAAATAAACACAATTTTATGATATAATACAATAGAAGTTTTAGGATTAAAAATTTTATTGTATTAGTTAATGTTATAGTAAAACAATTGTAATACTATTAAATTACCAAACAAAATAAATTAAATTCTAGATGGAGGAATTAACTTATGAATTGTAAGGTTAGTGTCATTGTTCCAATATATAAGGTTAGGGACAGAATTTTAAAAACACTAGAATCTTTAAAAGCACAGACCTTTGAAGAATTTGAGGTTTTATTTATAGATGATGGGTCACCAGATGATAGTAGTGAATTTGCTGATAGTTATTTAAAAGATTCACAAGTTACTTATAGGATAATAAAAAAGGAAAATGGTGGAGTAAGCTCTGCAAGAAATTTAGGAATTGATGAGGCTAAGGGAGAGTATGTTCAATTTTTAGATTCTGATGATTATATAGATAGTAATATGCTTAAAGAACTTTATGAAAAAGTAGTAGAAACTAAAAGTGATGTTATATATTCTGGCTATATTTTTGAAAATAGTGATGGAACTGAAATTTCCAACAATAAACTAAGTTTAAGTGAAGGTGAAGTTTCAGGAAAAGATGCAGCACTTGGTTTGATTTATGGAGTTAGCCATACTCATATAATGGCTAATTTATTTAAACGTTCACTTTTAATAGACAATAATATTAAGTTTGATGTTAACAGGAAATTTGCAGAAGATATAGCGTTTGAAATTAAGGCATATGCCCATGCTTATAAGGTATACTGTATTCCTAAAATATATTCTCACTATGTAAAATGGGGAGAATCAGTAACTAATAATGTTTCTTTAAACTTTTTAGATATATACTATTCTAATGTTGAAACGTTACAATACATAAAGGAAAAATTTAAAGATAAAGATTTAGAAAAAGCTATGATTGAAAATAGAATACCAGCAGCAATAGTAAATATTGTAGGAGCTTTTTCAACTAAAGAAGAATTGCATGATAAAATGTATGAATTTATTAGAAGACCAGAAGTTAGAGCTGATTTAAGTAAATACAAAATGTTTAAGTTTGAGAAGGATAGGCTTAAATATTTAATTTTAAGCAAAGCTATCTTATATCAACCTAAATTAGTAGAAAGGTATTATAATAAAGTTTAGATAATACTAATTAATATATTTTGTTTTATTATATTTATTATTCTTTAAAGGGGGATAATTTGTTTTAGAAAACTTATATATTATAAGTTGGCTAATAGTAATATTTACTTAGCAAAATGAAAATAATGTTTCGGGGGATTAAAAATGGGTACACCTACTGTTTCGGTGATAATGTCAGTATATAATGGAGAAAGGTTTTTGAAAGAAGCCATTGAAAGCATATTAAACCAAACTTTCACAGATTTTGAATTTTTAATAATAAATGATGGTTCTACAGATGATAGCGTGAAAATAATTGAATCTTTTAAAGATGAAAGAATAAAACTAATTAACAATGAAAAGAACTTGAAGCTCATTGCATCATTAAATAAAGGAATAAAAATTGCTAAAGGAAAATATATAGCAAGAATGGATTGTGATGATATTTCTGTTAATGAAAGATTAGAAAAACAGGTTGAATTTTTAGAAAAATTTAATGATTATGGTTTAGTAGGAACATGGTATACAGTTATAGATGGCAATGGAAATGATCAATATAATGTAAGTTACCCATCGAGTAATGATTTAATAAAATTATTTCTGTCATTAAATTGCCCATTAGCTCATGGTAGTATAATGGGAAGAACTGAATTATTTAAAGAAAATTTATATGGAAGTAAAGATTCATATGCAGTTGAAGATTATGAATTATGGACAAGGATTTCTAAATTAACTAAGATTCATAATATTCCAGAATATTTGTTTAAATATAGGATATATGGTGAAAGTTTTTCAGATACTAAAACTAAAGCAATGTATTGTCAAACTCTAGAGTTAAGTAAGAAACAATATAAGAGTAATAGGAATGAGTATAAAAAATTAGCCAATGAACAAATTTTATGTGATTTATATCTTGAAGAAAAAGAAGAATCAGTGAAATACATAGATGGATGGATAAAAAGCTTTGCAAAAAGATTTGCATATATACATGAATATATTTTTGCTATTAGATTATATATTAAACATTTAAGAGTTAATGTATTTAAATAAAGTTATTATAAATGAAAATATACGTGAGGAGACTATAATGGATAAAAATTATATCTATAATCCAACAGATTATGAAGAATTAAATCTAAGAGATGCACAAATGCTTATGGTTGATATTTTAAGTGAAGTACATAATTTATGTGAAAAGCATGGACTAAGATATTTTCTAGACGCTGGTACATTAATAGGAGCTGTTAGACATAAGGGCTTTATTCCTTGGGATGATGATGTTGATATTGGAATGCCAAGGGAAGATTATAATAAATTTTTAGAAATAGCTAAAAAGGAATTGCCTAAGCATTTGTTTTTACAAACTTTTGAAACTGATAAATATTATGATGTATATCCAGTGCCTTGCAAAGTTAGATATAATGGTACTCTTTTTTTAGAAGAACATGCAAAAGAAAATCATAATATGCATAATGGAGTTTATATAGATGTATTTCCTTATGATAGTCTGCCAAAGAGTAAATTAGCCTATAAAGTGCAACGTACATTAAGCTATAATATTTTAAAAAGCTTTAAAAGAATCAGAGATATTCCAGAACAACTAAGTTTTAAAAATAAAATAACCTTCACTTTTTACAAACTAGTAACTAAATTATTTCCTTATAATAGAAGGTCTAAATTTTTTAATTATCTAATAAAATGGAATGATCCTGATTCGGAATTTATGGGATATGGAGTAGATACTTTCTGGAGTGAATATGTATATAAGAAATCGGATTATTTTGATTTAATAAAGTTAGAGTTTGAAGGAAAGAAGTTTTATGGGCCTAAAAACTATGATGCTATTTTAACTCAACTTTATGGAGATTATATGACAATGCCAAAGGAAGAAGAGAGAGTATGGCATGCAAAAGAAATTAAAAAGCTTAAAAGTAAATAAAAAGATTAGCTAGCATAAGGCGTAAGATTATTTGAAATATAGTCGTGTAAAAGTTTGGCAATTATGAATTTTTACTTAAGAAAAATGACTGAATATTGCATATAGCCAATAATATTAGTATAATTCAAGGGGAATATAATAAATAGAATAATTAGATGTAATAGTTATAGATTATGCTAACATGATTAGCTACACCATTTTTTATTTTAACTACTACAAAAAATTAGAGTAATAAAAATTATATTAAAATTTAAAGGGTAATTAAAAGGAGTGTGCAAGTTTGGTAAATGTATCTATAATTACTCCTGTTTATAATGTAGAAAGATGCATTCATAAGACAATAAACTCAGTTATTAATCAGAGTTCTAAGAATTTTGAACTTTTACTTATAGATGATGGTTCTAAAGATAGAAGCATTGAAATAGCAAAAGATTTACTTGAAAAAACAGAAATAAATTATAGAGTTATATCTCAAGAAAATTCAGGCGTTAGTGCTGCAAGAAATAGAGGGATTTTAGAGGCAGCAGGAGAATATGTTTGCTTTTTAGACTCCGATGACTATATTCATGAAGATTATGTTAAATTAATGTATGAAAAAGCAGCTAAAGAAGATTGTGATTTAGTTTTTTGTGATTATACACAGGTTACACCAAGTGGAGAAATATTAGTAGAAAGTACTACTAGATTTTTAGAAAGTTCTATAGATGGTAGAGAGGCTTCTTTAAAGCAATTAAGCTGCGATATCACTATAGGAATGGGAAGTGCTTTATATAGAACTTCTATAATTAAGGAAAATAATATACTATTTGATGTTAATAGAAAATATGCAGAAGATGTTGTATTTACGGTCAAAGCATTACTTAATATGAAAAAAGTAATGTCTGTAGATAAAGCATTAATGTATTATGTAAGATGGGATTCATCAATAACAAATAGTGTTTCTTTGAAGCATTTTGACTGTTATTATTCTTTTTCAGATTTATTAGAATACATTAGGCTAAATGGAAATTTTGAAGAAATAGAAAAGTTTTTAGTTGAATACAAGATACCATATGCAATTTCTCATATTTTTTCTATATTATCAAGGGATAGAAATTTTCATGAAGATTTATTTAAGTTTTTAAATCAAGATAAAGTAAGAAAAGATTTAAAAATGTATAGGCTTCAAAGATTTGATAAAAATAGTATTAGATATTTAATTCAATGTAAGGGAATTGAATATTGTCCTAAAATGTTTTCGAAGGTATTTGCTAGACTTAAATAAGTAATGTTCTTAATTACTTTAAACTAAGATGTATTTAAATAAAATATACAAATAAAATAATTTTGTAGAAATTTAAATATTATTTTATAAAGAGTCTCTTAAGTGGGAGGAGATTACAATGAAAAGTTGGAAGACGTTAATAATTATGATAATTGATATGTTTATGGTAAATATGGCATACCTTTTTGCTATAAATATAACACAAAGTGGAACTTTTACAGAGATTGCAAAAATATACAGCCAAGATGTAATAGCTTTAAGCTTGATTTATTTGGTTTGTTTTTATTTATTTAAAATGTATGAAAGTTTATGGCATTTAACTGGAACTGATGAGTTTTTATTAGGTGTTGGAGGTAGTATTTTAGCTGGTATATTATCAATTGGATATACAAGAATATTTGGTTCTACTATACCTTTAAATGTTTCAGTAGTAGGAATACTTTTAACCATTTTCTTTGTTTTAGGTTATAGAATACTTTATAGAGTTTATAGAAGAACACTTTTATACATACCTTTTAAATATTCTTCAGATCAAAGAAGAGTAATGATTGTTGGAGCAGGTTCTGCTGGAACTATGATAATCAATGAAATGATGGCAAGAAGAGAACTAAAGTATAATCCAATAGTTCTTATTGATGATGATAAGAACAAGCTTGGAAGAAGAATATCTGGTGTAAAAATAGAAGGAAACAGGCATGATATACCTTATATTGCAGGAGAACAGGAAATTGATTTGATTTTAATTGCAATCCCTTCTTTAGATGCTAAGAACAAGGCTGAAATTATTGAAATATGTAAGGAAACTAATTGTAAACTTCAAATTATTCCAGGAATGTATGAAATATTAAGTGGAGATGCAACTGTTAGCAGAATTAAAGATGTTGATTTAGAAGATTTACTTGGTAGAGACCCTATTGTACTAGATAATAAGGGGATTTCAGATTATATAGAAAATAAGACAATATTAGTTACAGGCGGCGGTGGTTCCATTGGCTCAGAACTTTGTAGACAGATTGCTATATATAATCCTAAGAGACTTATAATTTTTGATATTTATGAAAATAACGTTTATGATATTCAAAATGAATTAAAAGAAGATTTCCCGGATATGGAACTTACAGTTCTTATAGGATCAGTTAGGGATAGAAAAAGACTTCATGAGATTTTTACAAAATACAAGATAAATGTTGTGTTCCATGCAGCAGCACATAAACATGTTCCATTAATGGAAGATAGCCCAAAAGAAGCTGTTAAGAATAATGTATTTGGAACATTAAACTTAGCTTTAGAAGCAAGTGAAGCTAATATAGATAGATTTGTTATGATATCTACTGATAAAGCAGTTAATCCAACTAATATTATGGGTGCTACAAAGAGACTATGCGAAATGATTATTCAAGCTATGGATAAGCAATCTAAAACAGAATTTGTTGCAGTTAGATTTGGTAATGTTTTAGGCAGTAATGGTTCTGTAATACCTTTGTTTAAAAGGCAAATTGCTCATGGTGGACCAGTTACTGTTACTCATAAAAAAATCATTAGATACTTTATGCTTATTCCAGAAGCAGCTCAACTAGTACTTCAGGCTGGTGCATTTGCAAAAGGTGGAGAAGTATTTGTATTAGATATGGGAAAACCAGTTAAAATTTATGATTTAGCATGTGACTTAATTAAACTTTCAGGTCTTGAACCTAATAGGGATATTAAAATTGTATTCACAGGGCTTAGACCAGGAGAAAAGTTATATGAAGAACTTCTAATGAGTGAAGAAGGTTTGGAAAATACTGTTCATAATAAAATATATGTAGGAAAACCAACATTTGAAAGTATGGATACTTTAAAAGAAAAACTTGAACAGTTACATGATTTATTAGATTTAAATGATATTGCAGAAATTAAACATCAAATGCAAAAGATTGTACCAACATATCATTATAAAAATGAAGATGAGATAGCTGCAGATAATGCAGATAAGGAGTAATTATGACTAAAGAGAATAACTTGAAAAATATAGTTTTAGCATTAATATTAATAATTGCTTTAGGCTTTGGAGTACTAAATAGAAGTTATATAATAGCAGCAATGTATATAGGCGTGGTGCTTATAGCTTATTATATAATGAAAGAAGATACTGCTTATGACTTGCTTTATGGGATACTTTTAATTTCAGTAATTTTTGATTACACACTACATGTGCCAGGCATTCAAAGTATATATATGTTTCATGTAGTTCTTGGAATATTTACGATTGTATCTTTATATAAAGCATTTAAAGATAGAGATGTTTTAATGACATTGGATAGAAAGGTATTAGCTATTTATGTAATCTGGTTTATTTACATGTGTGTAAGTATAGCCTGGGCAATAAATAGAAGTTTATCAATTAAATATATAGCCATTTATTTAATGATGTTTGCATTTATAGTAGATATTATGATTTATAATGTTAATAAAGAAAGAATTAATAAGACAATTAATCTTTTGTTAGCATTAATATCATTTGTTATCGTAGTTGGCTTTATTGAAGTTTTATTAGGAAAGCAATTACCAGTAAGACATTACATTGATGGGTTTATCGAAAGTTTGCCACAATGGCAGATTAATACTATTAAAGCAAGGCCAATTGCATTTTCGTATAATACAAATAACTTAACAGCAACTCTTGCGATATTATCTCCAATTTGCTTATTTGCTATTTATAGATTTAAAAATATTGCAGCAAAAATATGGTTTACAGTAGTTTCATGTATAGGATTTTCTTTAGTTGTAATAACTACTTCAAGAACAGGATTTTTTGCATTTATATTTGGATTTGTAGTATTTGTAATATATTCAATATTTAATATTAAAAATTTAGGAATTAAACAAATGATTTATCCATTAGTAATAGTAGGTGGGTTTATTTTATCATTTAATTATAGTTTTTTACTTATGAACATAGAGCCAGTAGAAGATGAACAAATACAAATGGAAACTGGTCTTGCAGGGAAATTACATTCTTTAGAGGGGCTTACAGAAGGTGAAGTTACAGAAGAGGGATCTACTCTTCATAGAATGGAAATAATAAAAGCTGTATTAAATGGCGTAATAAAAGAAAAGCAGTTCCAAGGATATGGAGTTGGAAATGTAGAACAACTTATAAAAAATACTGGAGATACAGGATCTGTTTATAGTCCTCATTGCTATCCAATTGAGATACTTGGAGATTTTGGATTACCTGGAATAGCATTATATGGTGTCTATTATTTATATCTGCTTATAGGAAATTTAATTATAGGAATAAAGAAAAAGAAAATAATGTGCTTTGCATCAGTAGCAGGATTAATAGCCTTTGCGCCAGCTAGTTTTGGACCAAGTTCAATAACTTATGTATTTTCATATTGGATACTTATGGGATTTGCAATATCTTGCATTCAAGTATATAAAAATGAAGATAGTGGATATAGTAATTCATCTTCAATAAAAGAATATAAGATGTTTTAATTATAAGGATATTACGAAAAATTTTAGGTAAAGATGTTCTAAGAAAAATAGAGTCATGCATTTACTCCAATTGCTGAAAAAATAAGCAAGAGTTTCTATTATTTCATAACTTAAAATTGTTAAATTCGCTTTGCTCAAAAAATAACAATTTTAAGCCATGAAATAATGAAACACTAAGCTTATTTTTTCTTATGCACTTTGCGTAAAAGCATGACTCTATTTCTAGGTATAGAAGATTCTTATTATTAAAATTTATCAAGGACTATAATGATTAACTTAATAAAATTTTTCTCACATACTTTTATAAGTTCATATATATATGCACTTATAGATTCATACACTTAAATATTAGAGTAATTTTAAAATAGCTTTAATAGCTTTTGATTATTTGTATAAAGACTATTTTAATAAATGTTTAAGTTATTACTACACTAGAAAATGAGGACATATGTTTATGAAGAGTGCATCCAAAAAAATTTTATTAGTACTTCATAATTTCAAGCTATAAAACTGTTATTGTTTGAGCGTATGCGAGTTTAACAGCTTTATTGATCGAAATTATAGAAGCACTTTAAAAATTTTTCAGCAATCGTAATAAACATATGTCCTCATTTTCGGTGAGTATTCACAAAACTTAAAGTTTCACAATATCTTTAAAGTATGAGAATACTTAATTATAGTAAGTGTCTCTCAATAATATCTGTAATTATTGAAGATGTATCTCCATTTCCAAATGCGGAAGCAGGAGTGCCAGTTGGATTAAAGTTTGAAATTGCATCTAGAATTTTATCAGAATCACTTCCGACTATTATATTCCAACCATTTTCAACAGTTTCAACCCACTCAGTTTCATCTCTCATTGTAATGCATGGCTTTTTTAAGAAATATGCTTCTTTTTGAACTCCGCCACTATCTGTCACTATTTTCTTTGAATTTTCTTGAAGAGAAATCATTTCTAAGTAACCTACAGGATCTATTATTTTAATATTGTCACCAATATGTAGATTATATTCATTTATAAATTTCTTTGTTCTTGGGTGAAGTGGTAATATTATTTTTTCACCAGAATTACTTAATGCATTTATAATTGATGTTAATCTGTCTATATTGTCAGTGTTTTCAGCACGATGAATTGTAGAAAGAATATAGCTATTAGAAGTTAAATTAAGTTTTTCAATTATTGTTGAAACTTCTTTAGCTCTTTCTTTAAATAAATTAATTGCATCATACATTACATCTCCAGTGTTATAAACATTTTTAGTAATGTTTTCAGTTGCTAAATTCTTAACGGCAGTTAATGTTGGAGCAAAAAGTAAATCTGAAATATGATCTGTTAATATTCTATTTTGTTCTTCAGGCATAACCTTATTAAAGCTTCTAAGCCCAGCTTCTACATGAGCTACTGGAATTAATAACTTACTAGCACATAAAGCTCCAGCAAGAGTTGAATTTGTATCTCCATAAACTAAAACCATATCAGGTTTTTCTTTTAAATATATTTCTTCAAGTGCGATTAACATACTACCAGTTTGATGTCCATGACTTGAAGAGCCTATGCTTAAATTATAATCTGGTTTTGGAATACCAAGCTCTTCAAAGAATATATCAGACATATTATTATCATAATGCTGTCCAGTATGTACTAGAATTTCACTATTTCCATTTTTTCTGATTTTGTTTGAAACTGTTGCAGCTTTTATAAACTGTGGTCTTGCACCTATAACAGTTAATACTTTCATAGAGTATGCCTCCTTAATTTTTAAATATAATAACGCGTTGTGCTAATTAATAATAGTCAAAAACAAAAATAGAATAAATAATTGTTTCATAAAACTAGAAAAATAGAAGTAAGACTTTCTAATATTTAAAGTTGAACCAAAAAAGTTTGCTCCTAAAATATTTATTGAAGATTATTTAATGTTTTTAAAGGTAAGTATATGTCTTATTACTTTGTTTTAGGACAAACATATTTGAACAACTTTAAATAAAGAAAGACTAACTT
>ERZ1036424.471-NODE-471-length-15718-cov-4.040094_pt1 | contig 15718 bp, 13 predicted proteins | sample MGYA00514221_ERZ1036424 | MGnify/ENA primary metagenome ERZ1036424 (study PRJEB33795, sample SAMN09464939) | human gut metagenome | host: Homo sapiens | place: USA: Stanford, California | collected 2016-11 | study: EMG produced TPA metagenomics assembly of the...
TTTTCTAGTTTTATGAAACAAGTATTTATTATATTTCTATTTTGACTATTTCAACCAGAACAATAGCTTGTTATGAAATAATAGAAACTCTTGCTTATTTTTTTAGCAATAGGAGTAAACGCATGACTCTATTTCTCTTAGAACATCTTTACCTAAAATTTTTCGGAGAGTATTCAGTACGTCATATCTTTAAAGTCAGAATAAACTTATTTGCTCTATTTCTGTTTCTTTAAATGAAGAGACACTAACTCCTATTAATCTAATTTTTTGATTTAGTTCTTCATTTTCTAGCAATTCTTTAGCAACATCAAATATTTCATCTTTATTTGATATATAATAATTTAAAGTCTTGCTTCTTGTATGGTTTTCAAAATCCTTAGTCTTAAATTTTATGGTTACTGTCTTGCCTGCTACACCTTTTCTACTTAGAACTTCTTCTATTTCTTTAGAAAATAACTTTATGTATTTTAATAATTCTTGTTTATTATCTGTATCAGATTTTAAAGTCATTTCTTTTCCTATTGATTTTCTTTCTCTTATTGTCTCAACAGGTCTATCATCTATCCCTCTTATTCTATAATATATTTCCATACCATTTTTCCCCAAATAATCAATATAGAATTCTTTAGGCATATTATATAAATCTTTTATGTAATATATCCCCATATTATTGAGTTTTGAAACTGATATTTTTCCTAATCCATATACTTTAGATATTGGTAATGGGAAAAGTATATCTGGCATCATATTCTTGGTTATTTCCTTAATTCCATTAGGCTTATTCCAATCTGACGCAAGTTTTGCCAAAAACTTATTATATGATATTCCAATAGACAAGGTTAGTCCAATCTCTCTATATACTTTATTTTTAATAAAACGTGCAGCTTCCATTCCATTATCAAACTTACTTTCTGATAAATCTAAAAAAGCTTCATCTATAGATAGCTGTTCCACCAATGGCGTAACTTCGTAAAATATTTTAAAAATCTCTTTCGATACACTTGCATATTTTCCATATTTTCCACCAACGAATATTCCATTTGGACATTTTTCCCGGGCAATAAACATTGGCATAGCAGAATGAATACCAAACTTTCTAGCTTCATAAGAGCATGTAGATACTACTCCTCTTTCACTAACTCCACCTACAATAACTGGTTTTCCTTTAAAATTTGGATTATCTCTTTGTTCTACTGATGCAAAAAATGCATCCATATCAACATGCAATATTTCTTTTGCCATCATTTTTCCTCCAAAACATCGACAAATATTATTTATGTCTAAATAGTATCATTTTTATTATAAATTATAAAGATATTCTCATTTTTAATTTTAGAATGCCTATAAAAAATTTTAGTTAAGTCTATTATAAAATATATGTAACATTCTAATTAATAATTTACAATGAAAGTTGTAATATTTTAAAGTTTTCTTAAATTGCATGTGGATTATCTATTTTAATAGATAGATTTATTTAAATTTGTAAAAAAATAGAGTCTCTATTATTTTATAACTTAAAATTATAACAATTTTAGGCTATAAAATAATAAAACTCTAATTATCCATTATAAATTTAAGCAAGTATTTCATTAAATAATCCTTGATTTTTAGTTAATATAAATGAATAAGTACAGAACGCTAATATTTCATCTGAATAATTTATTTGCTTTCTATTTTTTCTCTCACTCATAAATACAATTGTTAATGCAATTAAATTTCTAAAGCACTTATCTATATAAAAATCATATTCTGCCTCAGCCATACAAAGATATTCTGTCACTTGCTTCATTAAATGTATACTCTTATCAACATTTTGTTTTTTTATCATGATTCCCAATGCCTGTGGAAAATTATGGCTAAGTTTAAGATTATTTTTATCTAATCCAATTAATAAATCAATAACATTTTCCTTTACATCTCTATCTTTATTCAACAAAATAGAATTAGTTAAACTTTGGATTTCATTATTAGAATACATTTTTAAATTAGACATAGATTCAAATAATGAATTTATTGTAGTATCAAGATTATCTATATCATTATTATCTATAGCTAGTAGTGTACATAATAAGTAATCATCTTCTCCAGTATAATTTCCATGTCTATATTTTATTATGTTAAATATATTTCTAGCTCTCTTTGTAACTAACTTTCTATATTTTAATTTAACATACCTAACTATAGAATATGCTGATAAAATTAAATATTCAGATTCATTAAATCCTTCCTCAACTAATAAATCAAAAGTATTTATTATATCGTCTATAATTACTTTTCTATCCTCTTTTTCACAAAGTGCAATTAAAAATGATACTATATATAACATATCACCTCTAAATACTGACATATTTGAAGTTTTACTTTTTATGATGCTTCTAATTTCTTTCACTTCATCAACCGGTATACATTCTCTGTTATATCCATTAATCAATGCTGAAAAATGATTTATATAATCTCCATCATATCTTAAACCTTTTGTAGCAATTTTATAATTACCTACAGTCATATCACAAACCAATTTAATCTCATCATTCATTCTGCTTCCCCCACTCCATAAACTAACCTCTCATTTTTCTCTCATAAAATATCAACTATATTAGTATACATTATATAAGATTTTATTTCCATATTTTTCCATTTTTTTTATTTCTATCTTTTTTAATCATACATTTTTATTATATTAATAGTAATAGATTTTTATGTCAGATAAATGACAAATAATTTTTTTTATTATGTGAATACTATCTATGAATGAAAAAAAAAATTTCCACTCTTCTTTAAGCTATGTTATAATAATTTTATTAAGAGTATAATAGCAATAATTATGGATATTTTTTATGCAAAGGAGTAATTATATAATGGGTTTTAAAGATAAAGTAAGTGGTAAACTTAATAGCTACTTTCAAAATGCTTACATAGAAAAATATGGTGATAGAATAACAAGTACATCTGGAACTGTTTTATCTATTAAGTTTGTAGAAAAAAATTATATTATAATTAAAAGAATAATGGTTGAAATGGTAATTAAACCCGAAATTGGAAAAAAGGTTGTTAAATGCTGGTATAAGAAAAATAGATGGTTTAAAAAACCTGAATTCATCTCAATTAAGCAGGGTAATAAAGTAATGATAATGGGTGTCAAAGGTGAAAAGGATAATAAGAAGGAAAACTCTGAAGAAATTCAAATTATGAATGTACTAAACCTTACTACAAAGAAGGATTTATTCCCTATTGACCATAGCCAAATAAAAAAAGCACGTCAACAATCAACCAATATGCTTAGAAGATAATACACTTATATTCTAAAATAAAACACATATTTATATGGCTAATAGAAAAATTTCTATTCACCATAAAAATATGTGTTCTATTTTTATTTATTTTGATTTAATTAATAGATATACACTATTTATTAAACCTATTATTCCTGAGAAAAACATTACTATTAACCATTGATTTAATGACAATGCTACTGTATGAAAGATGTCTCTTAAAAACGGAACATATAATACAGCACATATCATTGTAATTGAAATTGATACTGCACCTACAAGCCATGGATTTGTGAATAGTTTTATTTCAAATATTGAATGCCTCTCAGATCTACATTCAAATACATGTATAAGCTGTGACATTACTAATGTGCATAATGCTAATGTTCTACATGTTGTTAAATCCATTTCATAGTATCTTCCCACCATAAATGACAGTAATGTACATACACCAATTAATGTTCCTCTAACTACTATCTTTTCTACTAATCCCCTTGCAAATATACTTTCATCTTTTTCTCTTGGTTGCTGCCTCATTATATCATTTTCAGCAGGATCAACTCCAAGAGCAATAGCAGGAAGTCCATCTGTTGCTAAATTTACAAGAAGTATCTGTATTGGAGTCATAGGATTAGGCAAATAAAATAATGTTGCTAAAAACATTGTAAGAACTTCGCCCAAATTGCATGATAATAAATACCTTATAAATTTTCTTATGTTATCATATATTATTCTTCCTTCTTCTATAGCAGAAACTATTGTAGAGAAATTATCATCCATAAGTATCATTGAGGATGCCTCTTTCGTTACATCAGTACCTGATATTCCCATTGCAATACCTATATCAGATTCTTTAATTGCTGGCGCATCATTAACGCCATCTCCAGTCATAGCAACTATGTTCCCTTGCTTTTTAAAAGCCCTTACTATTCTTAATTTATGGCTTGGAGAAACTCTAGCAAAGACTCTTATTTTTTTTATTTTCTTCTCTAATTCCTTATCATTAATACTCTCTATTTCAGTTCCTGTCATAACTTGATCTTCTGTATTACATATGTTTAAAGATTTAGCAATTGCAAGTGCAGTATTCTGATGATCGCCTGTTATCATAATAGGCTTTATGCCTGCAAGTTTACATTTCAAAACTGCATCTCTTGCTTCTTCTCTTGGTGGATCTATGCTACCTGCAATACCCAAAAATATTAAATTTTCTTCTAATTTATCTCCTTTAACAAGATGTTCTTCTTTATATGCCGCTGCAATACATCTTAATGCCCTTGATGACATTGCTGAGATAAAATCTGCAACTTGCTTTTTCTTTTGATATGTGAATGGCTTAATCTTATTATTTTCTAATATATAATCACATCTATCAATTATTCTTTCTGGAGCTCCCTTAACATAGCAAGTTTCCTTTCCAGATTCATTAACTATAACAGACATCATTTTTCTTGTTGAGTCAAAAGGTATATCAAAAACTCTATTAGCATTTGATATAAAGCTTTCAAGAACAGGAACTTCTTTAAAAAACATATTAATTAGAGCAGTCTCTGTAGGATCACCATGAAGTACTTCTGAAATTTTCTTTCTTGTAAAATCATAGTTGCAGTCATTACAATATACAAGCGCCTTCATAAATTTTGTATGATCATTTAACTTCTCTTTATCTAATTCATATATTTTTCCATTTATATATACTTCTTTTACAGTCATTTTATTTTGTGTCAATGTTCCAGTTTTATCTGAACATATTACCGATGTACATCCTAAAGTTTCTACTGCTGGAAGTTTTCTAATAAGTGCATTTCTCTTAAGCATTCTTGATACACCAAGTGCTAAAGCAACAGTTACAATTGCAGCTAATCCTTCAGGAATTGCTGCTACTGCAAGGCTTACTCCAAGCAGGAACATTTCTGTTATATCATTTCCTCTTATTATTCCCATTATAGTAACAATCGCGCAAATTACTAGGCATATAACTACTAATACTTTTCCTAATGAATCCAATCTCTTATTTAATGGAGATTTATCGTCCTCTATATTTTGGATTAAATCCGCAATTTTTCCCATTTCAGTTTTCATTCCTATGGAACCAACCTTAAACATTCCTTTTCCTTTTACAACTGTTGTTCCCATAAATCCTGTGTTATTTTTTCTCTTTGCATCTTTATTTACTCCAACAGATTCTCCAGTTAACAAAGATTCATCTACTACTATTCCAGAGCTTTCAATAAACAATCCATCTGCTGGTATTCTATCTCCTGCCTCAAGAATTACAATATCACCAATTGTCAAATAAATTGAATTAATTATTTTTATACTTGAATCTCTTAAAACCTTACAAGTTGGTGCTGCTAAATCTTTAAGTGCTTCTAAAGATTTTTCTGTTCTAAATTCTTGAACAAACCCTAAAATTGCATTAATAACTATTATTATAAGAATAGTTACAGCATCTGCTTTATCCCCTATTACTCCTGAAATTATTGTTGCTGCAATAAGCACCCATACTATAAAATCATTAAATTGAGATAAAAATATTTTTAAAGCAGAAGTTTTCTTATTATGCTGCAATTCATTAAGCCCAAAATTCTTAATTCTTTTTTCTGCTTCCTTTGTAGTAAGCCCTGAGCTTAACTCTTTTTCCTGTATCACTATTTTTTCCTCCTTATAAAGACTTATATATTATATATATTTGTCTTTATAAAAGTTATGATGATTTTTAAAATAAAATTACCCTCAAGGTAAAGACCTTGAGGGTAATTTTAGTAAAATATTAATTTACTGAATTAATATAATTTGTTAATGGTGGTATTACTTGTTTCTTTCTAGATAATAATCCTGGAATAAATGACATTGAATCTTCTAATGTAACATTAAATGCTTTTTCCACATATTCAGGCTTTTTACCAACTACTAATATTTGTGAACCTTCAACTAATATATCAGTTAAAAGTAGCATTACTACATCATATCCTTTAGATTCAGCCTCTTTATTCATGAAAGTTAACATTTCATCCTTAAGTGAAGACATAAATCCATCAATATCCATAGTATTTACTTGAGCTACTCCAATTTTAGAATCTCCCATTACAAAAGGCTTAAAATCTTGATAGAATATTTCTTCTACTGTTTTACCTTTTAATGAAGTTCCTGCCTTAAACATGCCTTTAGCAAACTCTTCTAGATCTTCAATTCCTGCTATTTCAGCTAACCTCTTACATATTGTCTTATCTTGTTCTGTGCAAGTAGGACTTCTAAATAATAAAGTATCTGAAACAATAGCTCCACATAAAAGTCCAGCTGCTTCTTTAGATGGTCTGATTCCATTTTCAAAGAAACATTTACCAACTATTGTAGATGTACTTCCTAATGGCTCACATCTATAATAAATTGGATTATTTGTTTGAACATCTGCCACTCTATGGTGATCAATAATTTCAAGAATCTCTGCTTCTTCTAATCCATCAACCGCTTGACTTCTTTCGTTATGATCCATTTGAATTACTTTCTTTTTATGGTTTGAAATAAGATGATATCTTGAAATAGTTCCTATAACTTTTCCATCTGGATCAGTAACAGGATAACTATGATATCTAGTTTCAACCATTATTTCTTTAATATCCTCAACTAAATCATCTGTAGAGAATGATATTAAGTCCTCTGTAGCCATAACATAACTAACAGGAATACTTTGAATTATAAGTCTTGAAGCTGTGAAAGAATCATGAGGGGTACTTATTACAGTAACTCCATTTTCTTTCGCTTTAGAAAGCAAACTTTCTTCTAAATTATGAGAACCAGTTATTATTATTAATGAAGCTTTTATATCTATTAATGCTTCTTGTGCCTCTGGTCTATCTCCAACAATAGCTATATCACCTGCATCAACAATTTCCTTTAAACTTTCTGGTTGCATTGCAGTTACAGCAATCTTTCCTTCAAAGACTTTACGTTCTTCATTAATATATATTGGCTTAGCTGAAAGAGTATCAATTATGTTTCTAATTGATGTTTTACTCTTAGCTAATATATTATTATCCCAAATATCCATATAAGAAGAAGTTAAGTTAGAAATAGAAAGAACACCAACTAGTCTTTCATTATTATCTACAACTGGCAATGCTTTAATATGATTATCTCTAATAATATTCCATGCCATTTTAAGAGATATATCCCCTGTTACTGGTGGTATATTATCTATCTCTAAGTCTTCAACTTTAAGTTTTACAGTTTCCAAATATTGTGGTGCTTTAACACCAAAATAATCTAAAATATATTGAGTTTCTCTACTTACATCACCTAGTCTTACTGGTAAAACTGGGAGATTAGTAGTCTTATTTTTAAATTCTGCATAAGCAAATGCAGAACAAATAGAATCCGAATCAGGATTTTTATGTCCACTTACATAAACTACATCTTTCAAAATAAAACCTCCTCTGTTTTTTATATTGCAATCTAAACATTAATTTAAATAATATTAGATAATTCCCATATTTATTTTACTGTTAATAGCCATAAATGTAAAGTATATTTCAATTTACACAAAGATATTCCAAAACTCTTTTATTCTAAAAATATTACGAAAAATTTTAAGTAAAGATATTCTAATAGAAATATATTCATGCATTTACTCTAATTGCTGAGAAAATAAGCAAGAGTTTCTATTTTATTATCAAGTTATTTACATTGGATAATTTTATGTATACAACAAGACTATTTTAATTAATCTTTAAGTTATGACTACAATAGAAAATAAGGACATATGTTTATGCAGAGTGCATCCAAAAAATTTTTATCAGTACTTCATAATTTCAAGCTATAAAACTGTTATTGTTTGAGCGTATGCGAGTTTAACAGCTTTATTGATTGAAATTATAGAAGTACTTTAAAAATTTTTTAGCAATCGTAATAAACATATGTCCTCATTTTCGTGGAGTATTCACACAACTCAAAGGTTCATAATATCTTTAGAATGTGAATCTATCTCATGTTATTTATCATTCCCCATAATTCATCTGCAACAGTTATTCCTTTTGAACTTAATTCAAAGGCTCTTTGTGTTAGTATTACATCACTAAATACTTCTGAAGCATCAACATTTGATGCTTCTAAGAATCCTTGTCGTATATTATAATCATTACTTAAACCTACTTGTGCATCTGTATTAGCTCTGTAATAGCTATTTCCCATTGGTATAAATCCTTTATCACCAATAGCTGTAAATACAGGGATATTACCCACCTTAACCATTTCTTCTCCAATTTTCATTGTTATGCCACCAGATCCATCAATAGATAGGTCTTTACCTATTAATGCTGGATTTCCTTCTGATGCACCATTTTCGTATTCTACATATACTTTGTTTCCATTTGAGTCTACTAATACTCCATTACTATCAATTTTAAAATTACCATCTCTTGTATATGCAATACTGCCATCTGATTGCATTGATGCAAAATATCCTTCACCATCTATTGCTAAATCTGTGGTTCCACCTGTAGTTAATAAATTTCCTTGCTTATTATTTGCATAGTTAGTTCCAAGTTTTACTCCAGTACCATTTACAGCTGTTTTATCAACAAGAGGAGTTCCTTTTCTATCCAGCGATTCTGTTAATAAGTCTTTGAACCCAACATCTGTACTCTTATATCCTGTAGTTGAACTATTAACTAAATCATTTGATAACATATCTAATTTTTCTTGATATGCTGTCATACCACTTTTAGCTGTAGCAAAAATATTTATCATAAAATCTCCTCCTTGACTATACTCTTCCTATTTGAGTTGCTGCTTTTTCTATGGTTTCATCTTGCATTTTTACAAATTTTTGGTTAGTTTCAAATTGTCTTTTTACTTCCATAAGTTTAACTATTTCCTCAGCAGAATCTACATTTGATCCTTCAAGAAATCCTTGAACTACATTAACTTGAGCATCATAGACAGGATTTGCATCTGTTTTATAATTATCTCCTATTGGTTCTAATCCATCATAATTATCAAAATCTGCTGTAAGTAATTTATGTGTAGTACCAACACCATCAATATTAATATTATTTTCACCATCTAATGAAAATTTCATATTTCCTAAATATATTGGTTCTATATTTCCATTATAATTATTTCTTCCTAAAACTTCACAACCATCATTGGTAATTAAATATCCTTGTTGATTTATTTTAAAATTACCATCTCTAGTATAGACTTGTTGGTTTCCATTTTGAGCAACAAAAAATCCTCTTCCATCAATTGCAAAGTCTGTTTTCTTCTCTGTTGCTTTAAAAGCACCTTGTGTAAAAACTGTTTTCACATCATTAGTCTTAACTCCTAAGTTTAAATTACCTATATAATTTCTAACATACTTATCACCTGAAAGTTTTTGTCTATTAGAAATTAATACATCATCAAAACTCTGCTTTGTTAAAACACTCTTTTTGTATCCATTGTTATTTATGTTAGCCATATTATTAGTAATTGTTTCTTGGTCATGTTGTAACGTTATTAACCCTGATACAGAAGTATATAATCCTCTTATCATTTTTCATTCTCCCCTTTAAAAATAGATTTACATTCACTGTCATAATGCATACCTAATGCCCTTGCCTTCTCTTCAATCTGGCTATCTGTTAAACTTATGGTATATTTATATCCAGTCATAAATAGGACTCCTATAATTAGCCCTATACCTATTCCAAATAAAACTCTTTTATCTCGAAGCAAAGATATTTTTTTCTTTAATTTTTGAATAATCCCCTTACTAATATTACTTCCCCCTTGCTAACAGATAATTGTCTACATATTTCATCATCCGTAAGACCGTCTTTTAGAAGATTTTTTATTTTTTCAGTTTTACTACTTTCTGAATTTTGTCCTTTTTTAGAGAAGTCGATTTCTGAAATAACATCATTATCTACCTCTAAATTTACGCTACTTTCACTATTCAATGTTTTATTATCGTATATATTATCTATTATAACATGTTTTTCCACATTATTTTCATATTCATTTTGATTTTTTTCTAATCCATCCATATTAATTTTATCTTTTATTGCAATAATCTCTTCTTGTAATTCTGTCAAACTCTCAGCTATATCTTTTCTTAATATTCCTATCTCAAGTTTGAAATCGCTTAGATCTTCTTTATTTTCTTTTAATATATTTTGAAAAGTGCCATTTGTACCAAACTTATTTTCTTTTCTTATTCCATAATAATTGTATATTACTAATATCAAACCTATTACTACTAAAATTATCGGCATAAAATCTCCTCTTTTCAACATTTCAAATAAATAAGATTATTAAGTTCAGCATATTTCTAATTTATATTTATAATTAACATAATTAAAATAGATTTAATCTATGTAATGTAATTTTTTCATACAATCCCTTAAATTTCTAATTGCTCTACTATGTAGTTGACATACTCTAGATTCAGACACTGATAATATTTTACCAATTTCTTTTAAAGTAAGTCCTTCATAATAATAAAGATTTAAGATTGTCCTATCTTTTTCTTTCAATAGTTCTATTGCTTTAGTCAATACCTCTAGCTGTTCTTTATCTTGTAGGGAAGAATCAGGGCTTGGACTATTTTTATCTTCTATTACACCCATGAGATTCACATCTTCATCATCTGAGAAAATAATATTTTCTAAAGAAACCATGGATATATAATTAATATAATTTTCTATTTCTGATACTTCATCAAAAGAAATCTCTAAATATTCTGCTATCTCCTTTTGACTTGGCTCCCTTAATAGCTTTCCTTGAAGTAAATCTATAGCTTTATTATATTTATTTAATCTATCCATAGCACCCTTTGATATTGGTCTATTTTTTCTCAGTTCATCTATCATTGCGCCTTTGATTCTTATAGATGCATATGAGGAAAATTTCATTCCCTTGGTCGAATCAAATTTATTTATGGCATCCATAAGTCCAATCATACCATAACTAACCAAATCCTCATATTCCATATATTTATTTTTCCCAAACATAACTCTAGAGGCAATATATTTTACTAATGGAATATACTCTTCTACTATCTGTGCTTTTTCATCCATGCATTTTGCTACATTCATAATAACTATTACCTCCAATAAATTTTCTCATTGACATGTAAAATTTACTTTTTTTATACTAAAAATCGCTCTTTTCTCTTGCTCTTTGCTTTCTAGCTATATTAAAAACTTCTTCAATAATTAAATCAGTTTGAATTTGAGTGATATCTAGAAATTTTACTCCACAAAGCTTTTCTCTATCCTCAGTATCTTCATATCTTACAATCTCACCTTTTAACTCCATTACTTTACTCTTAGTAATTAGCTTAACCAAAAGAATATCCTTTGCCTTAACATTTTCCTTTATTTTAATTTTAATTCCGCCACCACTTAAATCAACCATCAATGCGTTTTGGTATGGAATTTCATTAATCTCATCAAAATCATTTAAACCAGTTATATTTTTATATTCAACATTACTTATAGTACCAACTCTAAAGTAATTTCTTCTTTGTATTTTTTTTACATTATATGGAGATGATAATTTGTAGTATAATATATTTCCATCTCTACCTTTTGTAATAACCTTAGCAAAGAAATTAAAACAGTTTCCATCATTTGAATATGTATTTACCTCTACCTCTTCACCTGAATGCAGCATTAAGTATTCACCATCATTCACTGGTAGATTTATTAATATATAATCATCATCTATATCCATAACTAAGCTTTTATAGTTCTTCTTTTCAAACATTACTTCTATTCTATTATTTACTTCTAATTTAAAATTTTCCATGTCAATCCCCCTATGAAAATATATTGAATAATCTTTTAAATAGTCCTTTTGCTCCATCTATTGACTCTACTTCTTCTCCAATAATTTTAATCGCAATATTTTCTATATCTTTAGCTGCATCACAATTAGGATATAATAATACAAAAGGCTTTTGTTGTCTAACACTTTGAACTAATTTCTTATCATCTAATATACATCCTAAATACTTAACTTTTATATTTAAAAACTTATTTACTGTTGCTTCAAATTTATTGTATGTATCTTCCCCTTCTTTTCGAGTGAATACTTTATTTACAATTATCTTTGCCTCATTTTTTAATTTAAAATGATCAGTTGCTTTTATTAAACTATAGGCATCTGTAATTGCTGTTGGTTCTGGAGTAGTAAGTATAATTAAGTCTTCAGATGCTGATATAAATGATAATATACTTTTACTAACCCCTGCACCTGTATCCATTAAAATATAATCAAATTCATCTAGGTTCTCTAATTTTTCTAAAAACTGCTTTCTTTGTTCTTGAGTTAATTCTTGAACCCTATTTAAACCAGAACCTCCTGGTATTAAGCTAATTCCATTAGGTCCTTCAACAATTATATCTTCTATGGATTTTTCTGAAAATATTATGTCAAATATATTATACTTAGGATAAAGTCCCATTAATACATCATCATTTCCCATTCCTATATCTGCATCAAAAATCAGAACTTTTTTCCCTCTATTTTGTAGCAGTATTCCTAAATTTACTACAAAATTACTCTTTCCAACTCCTCCTTTACCAGATGTTACTGTGATTATCTTGGCTTTATTATTTTTCACATAGTTATTTTCATTGTTTACTAATTTTCTCAAACTTTCTGCTTGATCTAACATAGAGTTTCCTCCCCTAAAATAAATCTAGCTATTTCCTCTTTTGTTGGAACTTTTATATCATCTGGAACATTCTGACCAATGGTTATAAAATTAATAGGTTTATTTGATATTCTAGCTATATTATATAGAGAGCCATAAACCGTTGTTTCATCTAGCTTTGTTATTATAATATTATCATATTCTAGTTCTTTATATCCCTCTAATATACTTCTTATATCTTTATTTTTTGTTGTAGCACTAACAACCATATTTATATGGTCAGGATTTGCCTTTTGTACAAAAGCTCTTAATTCAGAAATTTGCATAGCATTTTTACTACTTCTTCCAGTAGTATCTATTAAAACAACATCACAGTTTTTCATATCCATTATGGCTTGTTCCATTTCTTTTATCGTAATAACAACTCTAAATGGTATATTCATTATTTCTGCATATGTTTTTAACTGTTCTATTGCACCTATTCTGTAAGTATCAACAGTTATTAATCCAACTTGCTTTTTTTCAATGAGAGATAATCTTCCTGCAAGCTTAGCTATTGTTGTTGTTTTTCCGACACCAGTTGGTCCTATTAATACAATACGTCCATTTAAATCTCCATTTGTTTCTATAATACTACTCTTTAAAATGTTTTTTAAAGCCTCTTCTTCTTCCATAGAATCTTCGACCATTTCTTTTACATTTTTAATAATTTCTTCTTGAAAAAGTTCATCTATATCTAATTCCTTGAGTCTGCTTTCTAATGGATCTACCTCAATACTTTCTTCTTTTGTTGTATTTTCTATAACTTTATTTAAAAGGCTCTTAAGCTCATTTACTTCCTTATGTACTGCTTCTACATTAGGTATAGCTTCCTTAGAAAGAATTTTTTCATTATCTATATTATTTTTATTTATATCTTTATTATGTTCTAAGATTTCATTTTCTATAGATTTATCATTCTTTTTTTCTGATGCTAATGCCACTTCATCTTGCATCATTTTCTTTATGCTTTCTAAAGAATTTTGAAACTCTTGTTCTTTTTTAAGATCTTCTTTTTTATCATTTGAAGAATTTTCAACAGCAGCTGTAACTTCAATTAATTTCCCAGAAAATAATCCTTTAAATCCTGGCTTTCTTACTTTTCTTTGACTTATTATAATAGCATCTTTTCCAAGTTCATATCTTATTCTTGTCAGTGCTTCGTTCATGTTGCTTACAAGATATCTTTTTATAATCATCTATATAGTTACAACTCCTTCACTATTAATTTGAACATCATTAGGTACTTCATTTAAAGAAATAACCATAATATGAGGGAATACCATTTCTATTAATTTTCTAAATACAGATCTAATATTAGGTGAAACCAATATAATTGGTTGATTATTGTAAAAATAAACTGATTCTATAGTATTTTTAATTCCTGTAAGTATCCTTGTAGTTGTATCTGGATCAACTGTTGGGAATGATCCTTGAACTGATTTTTGAATATTTGATCCAATTATTTCTTCAATATTAGGATCTAAGGTTACTACTGTTATTGTTCTGTTTTCATCAACTACTTGGTTGCATATTGTTCTAGCTAATGCGAATCTAACATATTCAGTTAAAACTTCTAAATCTCTAGTATTTCTTGAATTATCAGCTAATGATTCCATAATAGTAACAATATCTTTTATTGGAACTTTTTCTCTAAGTAAGTTTTGTAATACTTTTTGAAGCTCTCCAATTGTCATTAAATCTGGAATAAGTTCATCCACAACTGCACTGTATTTCTCTTTTGCATTATCAACAATAAGCTTAACTTCTTGTCTTCCAAGTAATTCATATGAATGAGTTTTTATAGTTTCTGTTAAATGTGTTACCATAACAGTTGTTGGATCAACAACTGTCAATCCTTTAATTTCTGCTTCTTCTCTCTGGTCTTTATTTATCCAAACAGCAGGAAGTCCAAAAGTAGGTTCAATTGTCTTTATACCTGGTATATCTGAATTTTCACCAGTTGGATCCATACATAATAACATACTAGGCATTAATTCAGAAGATGCAACCATTGTACCTCTTATTTTTATTATATATTCATTTGTTTTTAATTGAAGATTATCTCTAATTCTTATAGGTTGTACCACTATACCCATTTCTATAGCACATTGTCTTCTAACTGATGCTATTCTTTGAAGCAAATCTCCACCAGTAGTTTCATCTGCTAACGGTATAAGACCATATCCTATTTCAACTTCCATAGATTCTACAGAAATTAAATTCATAACATTTTCAGGTTCTTTACGCTCTGCCTGAATAATTTCTTCTTCTTCTGAAACAATCTCTTTTACCTGTTTTTGTTCTTCTTCTTTATATAAGAAGTATGATAATGCTCCAGTAGCTGCAGATGCTATTAAAAATGCCGACTTTGGCATGTTAGGAACTAATGCTAAGAATAGCATTACAGCACTTGCTATTCCTGCAGCAACTGGAAATGCAGTTAATTGTTTTGATATTGTTTTACCGAAATTATCAGAATTTCCTGAACGAGTAACTAAAATACCTGACGCTGTTGAAATTAATAATGCTGGAACCTGACTTACAAGTCCATCTCCGACAGTTAATCTTACATAAGTTTGTGCTGCTTCTCCAGCTGCCATATTAAGTTGAACTACCCCTATTATAATTCCACCAAGTATATTTATAAATGTTACTATAATACCTGCTATTGCATCTCCTTTTACGAACTTAGATGCACCATCCATAGATCCATAAAAATCTGCTTCTGATTGAAGGTCTTGTCTTCTCTTTCTTGCCATAG
>ERZ1036424.473-NODE-473-length-15647-cov-3.583055_pt1 | contig 15647 bp, 13 predicted proteins | sample MGYA00514221_ERZ1036424 | MGnify/ENA primary metagenome ERZ1036424 (study PRJEB33795, sample SAMN09464939) | human gut metagenome | host: Homo sapiens | place: USA: Stanford, California | collected 2016-11 | study: EMG produced TPA metagenomics assembly of the...
CATCTAAGCTTTTTACCACCACTTTCCACATACATTTCAAACATAATATCCGTCCTTCACATTATTAGCTTCAATCTACATTTTAGCTAATTTTAAGAAATTCTCTATCTTTCCACAACCATATACATCAAAGCATTTACTATTGATGCTGCAACTGTACTACCACCTTTTCTTCCTTTAATTCTTATATAAGGAATTTTTAATTCATCCATATTTTCTTTACTTTCTGCTGCACCAACAAATCCAACTGGCACTGCTATAATTAGCTTTGGAGACACCTTACCTTCTTTTATTAATTCTTTAAGTCTAAAAAGAGCAGTTGGTGCATTACCAAATACAAAAATATCTACATTATCATCACATGCCTTTTCAACTGCTGCCATACTTCTAGTTATACTTTTTTCCTTAGCTTCTTTATGAACTATTTCTTCATTAACATAACAAATAACACTACTATTTGTTTTAGCTAGTGCTCTTTTATTTATACCATTTAAAGCCATATTAGTATCAGTATATATTTTAGCACCTTTATTAAAAATTTTCTTTGCTGCGTTAATTGCATCCCTACTTATTTCAATTAAGTCTTTATATTCAAAATCAGCAGTTGTATGAATAACTCTTTTTACTATAAGTAGTTCCTCATCAGAAAAATTATGTGGTCCAATTTCCTCCCCAATAATTTCAAAACTTCTTTTCTCAATCCCCATTGGATCTTTTAAATAATCCACTATATCACCTCATTTTATTCTTTGTAGCCAACTATTGATTTTAAAAATTCTATATTACCTAGAAAATTAATATGTGCATACCCTCCTATAGTATTGTTTTTTAAATATCCGCATGCCCAATTAATTACTTCACCATCATATTGCGTCTTTTCTACATTATAAATATTACTCAATTTTGAATTAATCTGAGATTTATGAAATTCATGAGCATTTATATTAAATGTCTTTCCTAAATATTCTTCAACGATTTTTACATTACAGTATCCAAAACGTTGCAGACTTTTAGTCATTGTACTTTCTCCTTGAAAATATCCAACCATTTTAGCGCCATCAATTTTTTCTGTTAAATACATTAATCCACCACACTCTGCATAACATCTAAGGCCATTTTCTAAAGCCGCATATATACTATTTCTCATTGATGAATTTCTTTCTAGCTCTTCCTTAAATACTTCTGGATATCCTCCTCCTATGTAAAGGAAATCCAAGTCATCTGGTATCTCAGTATCTTTTAATGGGCTAAAATACTTTACATCACCAATCTTTTCTAATAGTTCTAAATTATCTTTATAATAAAAACTAAATGCTTTATCAAAGGCAACTCCTATTTTAATCTTATTTTTATTAAGCTTACATATTTTATTTTCAATAGTATTTTCCTTATTCCCCTTAAATTCTTTCATAGAATGTAAAATTTCATCTAAATCAATGTATTCTTCAATTAGCTGTCCAAATATATCTAGTTTTTCTTTAAGATTAAGTACTTCCATACTTTGAACTAAGCCTAAATGCCTGCTTTTAAGCTGTATTCTATCATCCTTTGGAACATATCCAAATACTTTAACATTACAGTTTTTTTCAATTGCATATTTTAATAATTTATAATATTTTTCACTAACAGAATTTAACACAACACCTGCTATATTTGCATTTTTGTAATTTATAAATCCATTTATTTCAGCACATATACTTAGACTCTGACCTTTTGGTGATAAAACTAATATAATAGGCATATTACCCAAAATTCTTGAAATATCAAAAGTAGAAGATTTTTCTGACACTCCTATTCCATCATATAATCCCATCACCCCTTCTATAATTCCAACATCACCATTTCCTTTAAGATAACTATATTTAACTCCGTCTTCACCCATTAAAAATGAATCTAGATTTCTTGAAATATTTCCAGTTACCTCTTTGTGAAATGCTGGATCTATGTAATCTGGTCCCACCTTATATCCTTGGACCTTTAAATTTCTATTTTCAATTGCTTTCATTAGTCCAAGTGTAAAAGTAGTTTTACCACCACCACTACAATTAGAAGCTATGATTATAGATTTCATAAAAATTCCCCTTACTTAAATCACATTAGGTTTAAATTAACTTAAATTTATTTATGTCTAAGCTTTTTAGTCTTTCCTGCATCTAAATATCTATTTTCAATTGAATCATATATTCTATTTATGTATAATTCATCAAATTTATCTATTTCTCCAAGTCCCTTCACATGAAGACTTACAGTGACTCCCTCTCTTTCTAAAGATATTCTTAATGAATCTTCTTCTGTAGATAACATATCTTTTTTTACATGCTCTCCTGCTACAAGAAGTAATGGTACAAGTTTTGTATTTTTTATCCCTTTATTCTTAATTCTTCTTACAACATTTTCTATTGTTGGATATCCTTCTATTGTTGCTACAAATACATTATCAACTCCATCATCAACTAAAACACTTTGAAGCATTCCATAAACCGCATTTGCAGGATGTGATGTTCCATGTCCAAAAAGTATTACACTTTCTTCATTTTCTATTACTTCACTAATACTTTCTATAAATAAAGAATAATCCTTTGGGAGTCCCTGCATACCTTGATAATAAAAAATAGGTCTTCCAAGTTTAACTGATGAAAATTCATTTTTTCTATTTTCAACTACACCCTTTATGTAATCAAACTCTTCACCTGGAATTACATGTAAAGGTTGAACTATTACTTCCTCATAACCATTTTCCTTTAAATTATCAAAAGCCTCTTCTGGTGTTAGTATTTTTAAATTATCTCTCTCATTTATTCTTCTAATTATCATATGAGCTGTAAAAGCCCTAAATACATCATAATCTTTAAATTCTTCTTTAATTCTATTTTCAATCTTCTCAATTGAATTTTTTAAAGCATCTTTATAACTAGTTCCAAAACTTACTACTAATATAGCCTTCTTCATGTGTTTCCTCCTAAATAATTTAAAAAATCGACAGTATAATTTCACAAAAAATAAAAAAGTCCTCTTACCTTTAAGTAAGAGGATTATATAACAAAATAAAAGTACATTGAATAAAATGCATTTTTTATTTGCTATTTTCCTTCCCTCCGAAGGTAGCATAGTCAAATTCTAAGGCAGGTCTCCTGACTCTGGAATCATCCATTTGTTCTTCCTTCCCAACAAAAATGTCAGTGGATAAATTTGAACATTGTCCTCCATTACAGTAGCGGGGGCTGTAGCAGATTTTCACTACTTTCCCTTTTAATCTTAATCATAATTTTAAAATAATACTATTATGTCTTGTGCCAATTTAATAGCCAAAGTACTAAATAGAATAAATCTTATACTTAAAATTTTTAAGAACCCTAAAATCATATATTATTATGTCCATTATCTTTAAATTATAAAATACAACGTAACTTTATTCAATAAAAATTAAGTTTTTATATAAGAATCTTATTTTTATTACTATTCTTTTTTACAACTTTGTTTTATTAACTGATTAGAATATACTGCCATACCTGTAGCTAATATTCCTTGTATTATAGCATTTATATTAATTCCCATAATAAATACAGAACCTATTATTCCAAAAACTAAAAGAACGCTTGGAATAAACTTATCTGGTATTTTCTCTGTATTTTTTATTATCATTCCTATAACATACAATGCCGGTATTAGTATTGCAGTATTTGATGTTATATATTTTGATAGATCCATACTTCTCACTTTCCTCTTCAATTAGAATTTATTTTAATTAAATTACTTATACTCTATATCTTTATTTCTATATATTATGTTATATTCTATAAATTGATTTTTGTTTAAATTAAATATCTAATATAATTTAAAATAATCTTACTTAGCATATTTAATTAATTAAAATAATCAAGCAAATAATAAAACTTTATTTCTCTTTACAATAAGCTTTCTTCATGTATAATTTAAAGTAAAAGACAATATAAGCTTTGACTTATATAAATTTTATAGGTGGTGTTAATATGTCAGTATATCTGATTACATATTTTTTAAGTGATACTTGTGGATGTGGTGAAAACCATTCACATGATGATTCTTGTGAATGTGGCGACAATCATAACCATTCTCACGAAAATGATGATTTTAATCTAATATCAAAAATTAAATCTTTAGGCGCTTGGGCTCAATTTATGCCAGAAGGTTTTCTTGTTAAAAGCACTTCTTCAGCTAATGAAATTTTAGCAGAACTTAAAAACGTATCAAATTCTGGAGATATTATATTTGTTTCTAAAATAGATTCAGATTCTTGTGCTTGTGTAAATCCAGCTGTTGTTGATTGGATTTCAAAATAATTTAACAAATAAATAAAAAATAGGTTATTTAAATTTGCAAAAACTAAATTTAAATAACCTATTTCCTATTTTAAAATGAATATATATCTGAAAATTCTATTCTGCATTTCTCTATTTTACTTTTACCTTCTACTTCAGATAAATCACATTTAGAGTTGGTTTTCTTAATTGGAAGGGTAAAATATATTTCTACTCCTTTTTCTACTTTAGGATTAGCCCAAATCTTACCACCGTGCAATTCTACTAAAGATTTTGATAATGCTAAACCTAAACCACTTCCCTCACATCTCCTACTTAAAATTGGTTCCTCTTTGGTAAATCTATCAAAAATTCTATCAATATATTCTTCTGATATACTGTAACCATCATTTTTCACACATATTATTGCTTTATCCCTAGTTTTATCTACTTCCAAAGTAATAGTTATATTTTCATCTGAATTTGTATATTTAATTCCATTTGAAATTAAATTTAAAATTATTCTTTCTATATTATCTAAATCACAGGCAACGATTACCTCTTTTTCCTTAGTATAAAACTTTATATTCCTACTTTTATCAGCTAAATAAACTTCCACCGCTAAAACTATATCTTCAATAATGGTTATTATATTATAATTTTTTTTATTTAAAGTATATTTTCCTAAATCTATTTCTGAAATATCAATAAGATTATTTACAAGCCTTAATAGCCTATAGGAGTTTTCACGAATTCCATTTATGTATCCATTAATCTTATTATTTTTTAAAAAAGTATTTATTGTAGAATTTTTTTTAGACATGGATTGTAAGATTGAAAGTATTATATTTAGAGGAATTTTAAACTTATGAGAAACATTTGAAAAGAATTCACTTTTTATAACTTCTAAATCAAACATATTCTCTAATATTTCATTATTTTTTTCTAATTTATTTTTTTCAGTTATATCCTCTCCTGATAAAATTAAAAAATTATCATCTTTAACACATCTCCATCTCCACTCTATTAATCTACAGTCTTTATTTTTACATCTAAATCGAGCTGTAATTGATTTCACTTCTTTGCCTTCTAAAATATCCTTTATTAAATCATATACATATTTTAAATCATCTTGATGTATTAAATCTAATGAATCAAAATTATCTAATTCTTTTTTAGTCCATCCCAATATTTTTGTCCAATTTGTTATAGCTCTTCTTTTATATCCTGAAACACTAGCTGTAGCAAATAAATTGTTTACAGTTCCTAAAAAAAGTTCCTGTTGTTTTTCATTTTCCATATGACAAAGTACATTTACCTTAATTTCTTCTAATATATTTTCTATACTTAAATTTCTTAAAATAAATAATTGACCATCAAATTTAGTATTCTTTTTATTAAAATCACCTTTATATATTTCAAAAATATATTCTTCACTGTCAATACATATAATATATTTTTTTAAAGTATTATATTCTGAATTCACTAATTGATCATATAAATCTTTGAATTTGCAATTAAACTCATTTTTCTTTATATTAGTAAATACTTCTCCTATTATATCCTCTTTAGATAGTTCAATCATATCTAAAGATACCTTATTTGCATATTTAAATGTTCCATGACTGTCCATAATCCATAAAGCATATGGAATTGTATCTATTAAACTCTCCAATTCTTTTAATGTATATCCTTTATTTTCATATAATTCCCTATACTTCACTTTTATTCCTCCAATTAATAAGAACACAAAATACAATATTATCCATTTAGACTAAATTATATCTTAATTAATTACTATTTTCAACAATTAAATTCTATTTTTGGAAGTTAATTCAATAATATTAATGCATTAATCCATGTGCTAATGGCATGATACATATGCCTAAAAATATTGAACAAAGTGATAGAGTTTTATATCCATATTCCCTTGATGTAGGAATTAATTCTTCAAAAGAAATATATAACATTATTCCCATAACAAATGCAAAAATTAATCCTAATAAAAATTCATTAATAAACGGCTTTAGTAATATAAAAGCTAATACTGCACCTAATGGCTCCGATAATCCTGAAAATAATGCATATTTAAATGCCTTATATCTATTTCCTGTAGCATAATAAATAGGCATTGCAACTGCTATCCCTTCTGGGATATTATGCATTGCAATAGCTATCGATATAGATAAACCTAGAGTTGCATTTTGATAACTTGATATAAAAGTAGCTACCCCCTCTGGAAAATTATGTAGTGTAATTGCAATCATAGAAACAAGACCAACCCTAAGCAACTTAGAATTTTTACTATTAGAAATATCTATTTCCCTAGATTCATGTGGTATAAACTTGTCAATTAACATAGCAAAAAACATTCCTGTAAGCATATATCCCATTGTTAATAATATTCCATATATACTTCCATAATAATTAGTCAAAGTTTCCTCAGCATAAGGAAATAGGTCTGTAAAAGACACACATATCATTACGCCTGCAGAAAAACCTAATGAAAAAGTAATAGTTTTATTGCTTCTTTGCTTTGAAAAAAATACTATAACAGCTCCAATTACAGTAGATAATCCTGCTAGTAATGATAATAATAATGCAAATAACGCATTTTGATCCATAAAAAACACCTCTTAATAATATATCTCTATAATTATATATTCTTAAAATGTGTACAAAATTACTAATATGTAATTCTAATTCTATTTAAATTAATAATTAATTTGTCACTATAATTAAAACTATAAAAATAGTTGCATTAAACTAAATTTATATATAATAATACCCACTAAAATTTAAGCCCATTCACCTACTTAAACCTTAGTGGGTATCCCACAAAATATTAAAAAGGAGTCCGTAATTTAAATATGACTGCACAGCCATATAATAGAGGCGCGATGAGTATAACCACATTTTTACATGGTTATACACCTCTAAAACTACTAACTATATTTATATATTAACAGATTTTATTTAAAAAACAAGTCTATTTTTTAAATATTTAGAAAATTACAATTTATCTAATAAATCGTAGAAATTTAATTTTATATATTTTCTTTAATTACATAAATAAATATTATTTTATAATTTTTTCAATTTATTATTGACATAATAAATTTATAAGAGTATAATTCAAAATGTTCCATGGCCCATTGGTCAAGCGGTTAAGACGCCACCCTCTCACGGTGAAATCATGGGTTCGATTCCCGTATGGGTCACCATATTAGTAAACATCAGCATTTAGGTAGCTAAATTGTTGGTGTTTTTTATTATTTTACACCATAGTTTTTTATTAATAAATTTACCTTTTTAATTTATATTTTTCTGCTATTATTATTTTTTTGCTAGCCAAAAAAATAAACACCTATATTTCTATAGATGTTTTAGTTCTTGTTGTATAAATCATTAGAAATTTTCTCTTAATAAATAAAACATTATTAATTAAAGTTATTTATCCGTTCTATATTTAAAAATATTTGTTTTAAAACTAAAGATTAATATATGATATTTAGGCATACTTTTATATCTTAAAACTAACATATTTCTTGTATCATCCTCTTCAATTTTTTCAAAATAATTTATAAATGGACTCCCCATTATTTTTTCGTTAAAAGTATTATAATATTTATTAACAAACTCCTTAAATAAATTTCTGTCCTTCTTATGTTGTATAACTTTTTCAAAAAGATAATCTCTGTAATTAATTTTTGTACCTTTAAATTCGATATCATCTTGGTCATAATTATAAGTATTCAGGAAATTACTAACTTGTTTTTCGAATTCATCAGTGTATATGCAATTTATAAATACAATTTTAACTTTTTTCTCTATAAGTCCTTTCAGCTTATCTTTCCTTACACTTTGAAGTGTTTGTAATGATTGTCCATTCAATAACTTAGTAAAACTTTTTTTAAATTGATCTCCACTTATTCCAATATCATTTACTATAACTAATTCCTCTACTGTTTTACTATTATTAATTAGCATAAAATCATCCCTAAAGCGTTTTAAATTAATACTGTTTCTATCAAACTCGTCTTTAAACCTGCCTAAAATTATTTGATGTAATCCATTATCATCATTTAAGTTTTTAAGTGGAAATATGCATGTATTTTCAGTATTTATCTTGTTAATTATTTCCTCCTTAAATTGTAACATTTCTTCTTGACTCATATATTTATATTTTGCTATAACTTTTAAAACAACATGAAAATATTTCGGCTCTACTTGTTCTAAAAACTTTCCAATTCTTCTTTTAGCTTCATATTCATCAACATCACTTTGATTCTTTATGACATCAACTGCTTTATCATAATATTGACAATTTGAAATTGTTGTATTTATCTCATAGTTTTCTTTATCAAACCGTCCATTTTTATTATTAATTATTTCTAAAATACGTATGATAACATCAGGTATTTTAAAGATAGTATTTTCAAATTTATAAGTATATTGGTAATTTATTAGTTCAAAAATATCTTTTTCTTCAAATCTTCTAAATAAATTAGTAGAAGCAACTTCGTAATAATTTAATTCATTTATTTTATATTTACTTCCATTGATTTTAATTGATAATGAGTTCGTAATATCCCTTTCTATTTTAATATTTTCTATTTCCCTAAGTACCTCAATATCTTCTTTACCTATAATATTTAATATTGTCTTTACCTCATCCTCAAAATACTTGTTTACATAATTTATTTCATCATAATTCATATTTTTACTTATGGAATTTTGAATGGTTTTTATTAATTCATATAAGTTATCCTGTTTAATTTCCACCTTTCCATATAATATAAATTTATCAAAGTCATTCTTATATAACGAGTTATAATATTTAAGTAGCTGAATCTCCTTTGAGTAATTTGTGACTTTCTCATTTATTAGAAATTTTCCAATAGCCTGTAATTTACCTAACTCAATTGAATATATATCTTCCCCGTACCTTTCAATGACTTTTGTAATCTCTTCGTCTAATTTTTCCACATATGACATTTGCTCGTAAGCTTTTACAATTACGCTAGGTACAAAATCAATTTTAAAATTTGATATTTTATAAGTTCTTCCTAAATCATATATCTTATCTTCAATATCAGCATCACATAGTGTATCAAGTAATTGTTTTAAAAAATTACTTTCATTATTTATTATATATTTGTCTTTATCAATTACTAATGCCTTATCAAATTTACTAACATTAATATAGATTTCTTTATTTTTTCTAATAAATGCTCCTCTCTCAAATATGTTTATATATTTATTTCTAAATTGTGCAGTATTTTTTATACTTACAGTAAAATTAATTGCTTCAAAATAATTCATATATCCTAATTTTTGCTTAAAATCTAATAGCTCATCTTCTAATTCTAAAATTGCATATGAATATTTTTCATCTTTATACCAAATTTCTTCTTCAATTTCTTTTTTGTAATTACTTTTACCTATAGTATTGTTAATAACATCAGTTGTACTTCTAATCATTAATTTATCGACTTTTTGTAATAATATCCTATTATTCAAATATATATTTTTCAGTGCAACTTTTTCTGACGGAAAATATCTTACTTCTGGTTCTAAACACCATAATAAAAACTTCAATTTTCTTTCTTCTAATATTTTCTTTATATCAGAAATTTTAGAATTTTTCATATCAAACAAATAAATTATGAAATAAAAAGCACATTCTTTTTCGATATTAGTAACACCAATCTCATCATTCATTCCAATTTCATTAAACGTACTTATAAGAAAACATATTAAAACATCATCTCTTATGTCTTGTCTAAGTATATTAGAATCATATTTATACCAATCATTATATTTTATATCATATGGATATCCACCAAATTTATCTATCAATCTCTTCCAAATGTCTTTTAATTTACTTTCATTGTCTAGAAACAGGGTCATAACGGCAGTGAAATTATATAAATATTGTAATGAACTTTCATCAAACTCATCCCATCTATATTTTGTTATTGAATATATGGTATTTATTAAAATTTCGTTATTATTTATTGATTTAGAGTTTTCTAATATATTATTGAGGATTTTAATTATTTGTGTTACATCGTTATATCTTTGAAGTCTGCTTAAAAAGTTTTCCAATAATTTAGAATTCCATTTAATATTTTTAGTATTAGAAACAATATTAATAAAATTTATAAATACAGTATCTAAATTTAAATTAAATTCGCATTCTACACCTGATAGTAGGGTAATCCTATATAACTCTTTTAATTCATATGTATTCAACTCTTCTTTGTTATAGAAATCTATAATCTCTTTTATATGCTCATTAGAAATTGCGTCAAGATGTTTACTTAATTCATTTAAAAAATTTCCTCGTGAAAGTCCACTAATTTGGGAGTAATATTTTTTACTCTCATCATAATACTTAAAAAATACATTTTTATAAAAATGCTTAAACATACTTCCACGACCTACATCTGTCGCTATAATATATTCTATTATCTCATCTTTTTTCAGGTATAAATACTGCTCATCAATTAGATGTGTTAAATAAAATGGTAATTGATTAACATCAAATTCTTCCTTACTTTTTTTCAACATATCATTAACCATTTCAATAGCTTTATCCACTATTATTTGGGGCGTATTTTCATTTATTCCATCTATAAAATACTTAGTAATATCTTGATTTATAATATCATATTTATATTCTGAAACCTTACCAAATAAACATTTTTCATTAAATTGTAATCCTAATTCACCGATTTTATCACTAATTTTTTTTCTAATTTCTTTAGCTCTTTTTTCATCTTGTATAAGAATAACCATATCATCAACATATCTAAAGTAATATTCGAATTCATCATCTAAAAACGAAACAATAAAATTATCAACTTGAGCTAAATATATTTCGGCTAAATATCTGGCATATGCCGGACCTTGTGGGACTCCTTTCATATTTATCTGTGTAGTAACATTCAATAAATATTCACACATGTTTTTATATTCTTTCATCTTACTATCCGGAATATTTGAAATAGCAATTTCCATCAATTCTTTTGGTTTAGAATACAATATTTCTCTTAGTTGTTCTATTTCAATGTTATCGTAAAATCCTTTTAAATCTAATTTTATTATGTAATACTCATCATAACTCTTGCTATATATTTTATCTTGAATTACTTTAATGTATTTTAGCCACAGTTTATTCCAACTAATGAAAATATCATTAACCCTCATATCATTATTTAATCTATAACTATAACTTGAATTTGAACTCATTCCATATAACATTTTGTTTATTTCCTTCATAATAAATGAAGTTAAAACTCTATCTTTTCCTGATAATGAATATAAGGTTCTTTTCTTTTCTTCCTCATTACGTACAAATTTATATGATTCCAATTTAGGATATTCACCAATCTTAATTTTGTTTATATCTTGTAACAAATTTTTATAATTTAGATTGTTTATTTCATCATAAATAAAATTTAAAGGAACTTCATCATTTAGTGCTAAATATGCTTTTTCTGATTTGATTATCCATTCTAATATCTTTTCATCTAAATTGATAACTTTTATATCGACATTGTCTAATAAGTGTATTGCATTTTCTATTTGATTACTTTTACAATATTCACAAGTCATATTATACTTTTTTTCAAGAAATTTTATATTTGGTGGATATAGATTTCCCAACATCAAAAGCTTGGATTTTGTTAATTCTTCATTATATATTTCTATATCACCAGAAAAGTACTCAATTAAACAATCTATTCCATAATTATCATTTTCGTTTGTCCTTAGTCTTATTAAGGTTCCAACTAAAACTGTTCTATCGAATTCAGTTAAATCTCTTATTTGTTTTTCAAGAATATATCTATATATACTACATCTTTTTAATTGTTCCAATGTTTCTCTAAAAGACTGATTTTCTACCATTGATGCAACATATGGTTGATACTCTACGATTTCTTCAACATCCTTTAATTCTAAATTATCCACTAATGTTTTTATATCATTTTCTTTTGAATTAATAAGTAATAATAGCTGATTTTGCATAATTTCATTATTTAATTCGGATATATTTCTAATTTCATTTATATTCTCAATACAATACGAATAATGATTACTTTTTAAATGATATGATAATGGTATTTTAACCCCTAGTCCTATCTTGTTATTTCTGCTCGTTCCCGTTTTGGGAAATAAGTCTAATGCTATTTCATCTTCTGATTTTTTTATATATTTAAAATTTACATTTTCGTATATATTATTAACCATCTGATACCCCAATTCTTTGCTTATCTCTCTATTAAGAAAAACCCACACATGTATTCCTCTATTTCCAGAGTACTCCATTAGATAACTTATATTTTTGTTTTTTAAAAATTGACATAAAACTTCAACTTCTGAAAATAATTTATTTTTATATATTCTATCATCTTCAAATCTATAATTTTCATCTAAAACTTTAGATTTTATATCAAAGTCAAAGCATAACCATCTCAATTTATTCAAATTTTGTTGGTATGTCATTATTGACATTTTATTTAATAACATATATCTAATTTTATTTGCATCTATACTACTATAGGTTGTATTGTATACAACTTTACCATCCAATGCTTGTACCTGTTTAGCATAAACCTCTCTATTATAAAAGAATTTTTTTAATATAATACTTCCTAATTCCGAATATATATCCATTTGCTTCTCCTTAGCTAATCATTATTTTTACAATTATTCCATCTTAAAACTTTACAGAGAACTAAACTTTCCATTATCTACATAATATTTTTTACAACAAAGATACTTTATTATTCCTTATAAAAAACATAAGGATAATAAATCCATATTTTCACAAATTTATCATCCTTATTATACTACACCTTTACATACATTTCTTTATTTTTCCTGTATTCAGTCATTATTTTTAACATTTTATTCATTATAAAACTTCGTATAATCTCTTATTTATATATAAATTATTCTTCCTTAGTGCTAACTAAAATTTTCTGAATATCCATTACCAACTTTTCTTCATTACTAATGCCTTTCTTGATTCTCTTCATCAAAATATACCAAGGTTCATTTTTAGATTTACTTAATGTTTTTAGAAAAACACTTATATTATCAGAAACGTAATCATCTTCTATTTTACTGTCACTAAAATAACCATCTAAAATTTTATGTGTTAAATTCATAACTTCTTTATTAACATTCTTTTCTCCAATAATTTATATATATATATATATATATGTTCTAATAAAGTTTCTACATTTTAACACAAAGCCTGTCTATTATTTGTGTAGGAACTTTATTTATATTTTCAATGAAATTTCCTATAGCATTTTTTACTTTATATATACTCTCAAAAAACACATTATTTATAATTGATGATTTTAGCCATCCCCATAACCCCTCAATCAAATTAAGTTCAGGACTATATGGTGGCAAAAACATTAATTCAAGTCTTTCTTTATTTTCATCCAAAAATGGTTTGAGCAGTTTGGCATGATGAATTTTTGCATTATCAAGGATCATAACTATCTTACCCTCCGGGTATTGCGTAAGCACCTTCTTTAAAAAGCTATGAAATATTTCAGCATCATATTTTTCATGTTCTTCACAATATACCTTTCCGGTAGCATAATCTAGTATTTCAATAAGCTTAACACCAGCATTTTTACCGTAGGTTGGTATTTTCTTTTGATGACCTTTTATAAACCAGGTTTTCTGTATTGCTTGATAATCTCTAATCATTGATTCATCTTTAAATATAATTGTGTCAACTAAGCCTTCAAGGTGTTTTTTTAGACTCTCAAAATCTTTTTTAAATTCTTCTTGTTTGTTTTTATCTGCTTTCGCCAAAACGTAAGTAGGACGTGTATAGCTTAAATTCAGCCTGTGGAGTATAACACCCATACTACTATGTTTGATAGTTATTTTAAAATTATTTAAAACCCAATTTTGAGCTAATTCAATCGTCCAATTTTTTCTGGACTTAAAGCCTACTTCATCAGGCGTATTGTTAGTTATTACATCTGTAAGCTTTTTTTCTTGCTCTAAATTTAATTTCCTTGGGGCTCCAGATGACTTATTCATAATAAGACCGTCTAACCCCTTATTTTTATAATTTTTAATATAGTTTCCCACAGTATGTTCTTCCAGACATTCCATTTTAGCTATAGCTTTATTACTTAATCCTTGAAAATGTTTTAAAACAACAGAATATCGTATATACATTCTCTTATTTTCAGCATTTTTCATTGCTAATTGTAATTCAATAATTGATTCTTGGATGAAACTTTTATTATTCATAATATAATTACCTCACAAAATAATTCTAGATATATTTTGTGCAAAATATATAATAATATTATGAAGTTTCTTTGCTAGAACTTATATATATACATTTCATCTTCCCATACATCTGGTCTAGCATATATTCCTCTATCTAATTTTACTATTTCACCATTTTCTTGAAGCAAATTTAAATAATGCCTTGCTATGTTCTCTTTATTTAAATCTTCTGACTTTATAATTCCATTATTTTGCTCTAACATATTTCTTATTTTTTCTATATTGGTCACTATTTCACCTTCTTTACTTTAAAACGGTACTTTATATTATACTACCGTTTTAAAGTAAAATATACATAATTTAAATAATTAATTTTGTTGAAATAAAAAGTGAAAAATATATCTTTCAATCAATGTTGAGCTAAAATTTCTCCATAATAAATAGTATGATATTTTTCTTCATCACTTAACTTTAATTCTGAGTTAACTTCATTTAAGTCAGTTTTCTGTTTTAAGACTACCCTGCATTCATAATATATATCACATCCATCAATTATGGGACTTTCAACAGTTTGTGATATTTTATAATTAATGTTTGCTTTTTCGGTTTTATTAACATCTCTTCCACTATTATGTCCACAAATATCTAGAGCTTCTTTCATACTTTCATCAAATGGAATACTTATTGTAAATGTATTATTTTTATCTATGAATTCTTTTGTATATCTTATATCACTAATAACAATTATAACTATATTTTTTCTACACATATATCCCATATCAGCCCATGATATTGTCATTGTATTAGCTTTTTTCATATCTCCACTTGTCAGAAATGCACCTCTATCTTTTATATAATTTAATGCCTCTTCAATTTTTAATATTCTCTTATCCATTTTTTAAACTTTCTTTCTATAATAAATTCTTTTTATTTATTAAATTCTTCATAAACTGTTTTATTAAGATTCTCATATGAACATTTTGCGGCTCCAGTATAAATAATACCTTTTGACTTTACTTTCCTCATTTCCACCAAAATAGCAATCTTTTAGTTCTTGAGATATATTAGATAAAATTACCGAACGTGAAA
>ERZ1036424.475-NODE-475-length-15596-cov-3.757609_pt1 | contig 15596 bp, 12 predicted proteins | sample MGYA00514221_ERZ1036424 | MGnify/ENA primary metagenome ERZ1036424 (study PRJEB33795, sample SAMN09464939) | human gut metagenome | host: Homo sapiens | place: USA: Stanford, California | collected 2016-11 | study: EMG produced TPA metagenomics assembly of the...
TGATGTTGGATTAGTAGTTGGAACTATAGCTGCTATAACTCCTATTGGCTCTGCAACCTTTGTCACTCCATATGTATGGTCCTCTTCTAAAACTCCACATGTTTTCATATCTTTATATTGATTATATATATATTCAGCAGCAAAATGATTTTTTATAACTTTATCTTCGACAATTCCCATTCCAGTTTCTTCTACTGCCATTTTAGCTAATTTTATTCTATTATCATTGGCAGCCATAGCTGCTTGTCTAAATATCTCATCTACTTGTTCTTGACTAAAAGTAGCAAATTTCTTTTGTGCTTCTCTTAATTGCTCAATTCGTTTTGTTAATTCTTGAGGGTTTGTAACCTTCATTTTATATTCCTCCTAAAGTAAATATTGATTTAAACAATGTATTTGTTATTTTTTTAACATTATCACAAGAAATATTGTATGTTATAGCTTATCTATTGTCAAATATTTTTAAGTTTTTTATTTAATTATATTAAAATTTCTATTGTATCTTTTGTAACAAAATTCTATTTTAAGAATTTTATATGAATAAATTTATTTTTTAATGTTAAAACTTAGTATAGCTATAACTAAAAACAATAAATATACTAATTTGCTATTTATCTTTATTATTATTTATAAATAAAATATCATAATTAAAGGTTTGCTTAAAACATATATTTATTTTAAGCAAACTTTTAATATATATACTATAAAAAATCATCAAGGCGACTATAATTCAATTCACTATAAAATGTAAATTTAATAAAATAGAATAACTATAATAAAAAAACACTCATATAGAGTGCTTTTTTTAATTTAACATTATTCATATTTAATTCCTAATATATCTAACAAATTAATTGGTTCTTTTAAATCATAATCTGCATTTATTCCTTCAATATTTGATGCGCCCCATAGTGCTAATGCAAAATCCATTTTTGCTGCTTTTGCTGACTTAAAATCTGATGATGTATCTCCAACATACATGGAATCTTCTGGTGAAATATCCAATAACTCAATTGCTTTTAAAAGTGGATCTGGATCTGGTTTATGTTTTTCTGTATCTTCTGCTAAAACTACACTTTTCATATATTTTTGTAATCCAGTTTTAAAAAAATCTATTTCATATTGTGCTCTCATTTTAGAACTAGCTATAGAACATTTAATACCATTATTGTCTAATGCTCTAATAACTTTATCAAAATCTTTATATAATGTAGCACCTTCTTCAAATTCATTTACATATTTTACCCATTTTTCATAAGACTTATCTATATCTTTGAATCCTAAAAGTTCTAAGGTTTTCTTCCCTGCATATGCCATATATTTTAGTAGATCGTTATACTCAACATCTTTATTTAATTCTTCTTTTATTAATCTTTGTAATGATATAATATTCATTTTTTCTGTATTTAACATAGTCCCATCTAAATCAAATACTATGCACTTATAATTTTTAGACATGCTTGTCCTCCTAAAATTCTTTTAAAACTAATTGCTTCAATAATTTAGCTTTTTTATTTTCTTATATTAATTTTCCATATTATTATGTATAGTAAATTTAAATACTAAATTTAAGAGTATTTATATAAAATAATATCATCTTATTTTTTTAAATTCAACAAAATTATTAATATAACTTGTTGTGCTATTTGAAAATATTCAGAACAAAAATAGAATAAATGATTGTTTTATTAATTTTTAACTATCACAATGCGTTAATATACATATATTCTAATAATATTTTAAACTTTATTAATAATATGACATATATGTGTTACATTATATATAGTAGAATTACTAATTATATAACTAAGTATAAAAATAAAATTATAAAGGGGAATGTACCAATGGATTATATCTCTGCAAAAAGCATTATAAGTCGCAATAAAAATTCAAGCTGGTTCGCAAATGACTATAATATGAATATCTATAAAGGATGCTGTCATGGTTGTATTTATTGTGATAGTAGAAGTGATTGCTACGGAATTAAAAATTTTGACACAGTTCATGCTAAAGAAAATGCCTTATCAATTATACAAAGTGAACTAAAAAGTAAAATAAGAAAAGGTGTAATAGGTACAGGTTCTATGAGTGATCCATACAATCCCTTTGAAAAAAAACTACTTCTTACCCGCAAATCTTTTGAATTAATCAATACATACGGTTTTGGTGCTTCTGTTATTACTAAAAGCACTCTAATTACTAGAGATATAGATATTTTCCAAAAGATAAAAAAGCATTCCCCTATACTTTGTAAAATCACAATTACAACTGCAGATGATGTTTTATGCAAAAAAATAGAACCTAATGTTGCCACATCTTCTCAAAGATTTAATGCAGTAAGAGCACTCTCAGAATCTGGAATTTATACTGGTATTCTACTAATGCCTATTCTGCCTTTTATAAATGATAACAAAAATAATATCTTAAATATCATTCATTTAGCTAAAGAAAATGGAGCCAAGTTTATCTTCCCTTCTTTTGGTGTAACCTTAAGAAATAATCAAAGAGATTATTTTTATGATAGATTAGATAGTATCTTCCCTGGTTTAAAATTCAAGTATATAAAAACTTATGGAAATACCTATGCTTGTGGTAGTCCTAAAGCTAAAGAACTTTCTTATATATTTAAAAATGAATGTGAAAAATTAGGTTTGCTTTATAAAATGGATGATATTATTAGAGACTACAAATCTGATTATAGCATTGAGCAACTTTCATTATTTTAATATAAATTTTCCATAACCCAAATTAGATATCTACTAAAATTAAATATTTCATAGATATATCATTAAATATAAAGTCTAAAATTTGTGTAATCTTCAAACTTTAGACTTCATTTATTAAAACTACCACTATCTCTCATTATCCATATTATTAATGATCTTCTTTATAAGATTTAATAGCATCTCTCTTTCTTCATAGTTGTCTAAAGAAGCTATTATTTTTCCATATACCTCTTGTTCAAATTTAACATGTTCCTCTTGTGTCTTTTTTCCTTCTTCAGTAAGTAATAATTTATATGATCTTCTATCTTTATTACTTATAGCCCTACATATAAGATCACGCTTTTCTAATCTATCAATCATACTGGTTAAAGTGCTTTTAGGTACTTGTACTTCTTCTAGTATATCTTTTATAATAACTTCTTCTTTTTCAGAAATAATTCTGATTATTGATATTTCATTAGTACTCAATTGTTGTATTCGTGAATACCTTGCTTCTAAATCTTTATAATTAGACTTTTCTAGCATAACATGTGCTAATTCTTTAAGTTCATCTATTTGCCTACTATATTCTTTATCCATGTTGTTACTCCATTTGTATAATTTATTATTTTATTTTTGCGTTAAGAGCAAAACTTTTATAATTCATTTTTTTAAAATTTAACATCTTAAAACCAGTTTCATCTAAAAGCCTATTAATTTCATTTCTCGAATATATTCTATAATCTCCATTATTGCCTTTTTTACAAAATAAATTTAATAATTGTCTAACAATTATTGGAGCTGTTGGATCTCCTATAATTAGACTTCCATAAGATTTTAATACTCTTCTCATTTCTAATAGTACTTTTCGTGGATTAGGATAATGATGAAAAGAAGCATTACATACTATTACATCAAATTTATTGTCTTCCCATGGCATAGATTCTGAATCAGCTATTTTCAGTTCAGCTCTATTACCAAGATTATTTTTAGCTACCTTTATCATTTCTTCTGAAATATCAAGGCCATATAATTCTATATTATTACTTTTAATTAATTTCATCAATACATTTCCTGTTCCACAACCTACATCTAGAAGTTTTTTAGGCTTTAAATTATTTACTCTAAGGATAATTTCATCATACATTGGAGCTACGAATTTGCCATCATTACTTTCATCATAAAATTTAGCAGTACTATTAAAATTCTTTTTTGAGTTCTCTTTAAAAACATCTTTCTTCTCTTCCATTTTTACTCCTCCAAATATTAAATTTCATAAAACATTATTCATGTGTAGTATAGTTCTGTATTCGTACTATACTACCAGAGTACAACTTTGCTAAATATAAGTCAATATATATTTATATAAAAATAAAAACAGACTGAACTTGAACTGCCCCCTGTCAAAAAGACAGGGGGCAGTTCACTTTCATTAACTCAGCCTATTTTTATATTTCTCTTGCGACTTTTACAGCTTCTGCAATACAATTTAATGCTCTACGTGCTTTAACTGCATCACCAATAGTATAATATGTTATTTTATTTTTATCACAATAATCTGATATTTCATTGAATTCACGAGATTTCGCTCCAATGGCTATAACTACTGAGTCGCAGCTTAGTTCTTCTATACTTCCTTTATTATCTATAACAACTGAATTTTCTTTTATCTCAATACATTTTGAATTTGTAATAGTATTTATTGATTCAGCAAATAAATTTTCCATAACACAAATCTTACGAAGTTGTCCTAAATCTTTTGCAACTTGATCAAGCATTTCAATTACAGTTATATTATCTGCCTTACCTGAAATATATTCTGCAACCTCTAAACCAACTAGTCCTCCTCCTATTATTACAACATCTCCTGAAACATTAACTTTACCAGAAAGTACATCATGTGAATTAGTTACATTTTCTAAATCGGCTCCTGGTACATTTAATTTAATTGGTTCTGATCCAACTGCTACTATTACTACATCTGGATTTATTTCTTCAATAACTTTAGGAGTAACTACTGTTGAAAGCCTTATGTCTATGCCTTTTCGTTTAGCCATTTCTCCCATGGAAATAGCAGCTTCTTTCATTTCTTCCTTTCTAGGTGCTGCACCTGCGAGAACAAACTGTCCTCCAAGTGAATCGGAAGCTTCACAAACTATTGGATTATGTCCTCTATCTTTTAAATTTATTGCAGCTTCTAATCCAGAAACTCCTCCACCTATTACTAGTACTTTTTTAGGCGAATCTGTCTTTAATAAACCAAATTCAGCTTCTCTTCCTAGTGCAGGATTTCTCATACATGTTATAAACGGAACCTCTGGAGATGCAAAGCCATCATAACACCCTTGATTACAGCCAACACATCTTATAATATCCTCTATTTTTCCATTCATAGCTTTATTGCAAAATTCAGGATCTGCTAATTGAGCCCTTCCGATTACAACCATGTCTGCTTTTCCACTTTTTATGATCTCATCAGCTTGCTTAGGATCATTTATTCTTCCTACTGCAACTGTAATCATTCCAGTTTCTTTTTTAATTCTAGCTGCATTTTCCACATTAAATCCTCTTGGTAAATCTACTGGTGGTACCTCATATTTTATTGCAGCACTTGAGAAATTTCCTCTAGATACATCTACTACATCTACTCCTGCCTCTTTAGCTAATTTACAGAATTCAATAACTTCTTCAATAGTAAGTCCCTCTTCTAAATAATCATCTTGAGCATCAATACGCATAAATAAAGGCATGTCCTCCGGAATATTATTACGTATTGATTCTATACATTCAATTAAGAATCTTGCACGATTTTCTAATGTTCCTCCATATTCATCTGTTCTTTTATTAAAAGCTCTACTTAAGAAAGAGTGTGGTGTATAATTATGTCCTGCATGAAATTCTATAGTATCATAGCCAGCTTGTACAGCACGTCTAGCTGCTTTTCCAAATGCATCAACACATTCTTTAATAACCTCTATACTTGCACCTGGTATTACATAATCCTCTCCCACCTTAAATTCACTTGGAAGCACTACCTTAACATCTGTATCCCCACTAAACATTACAGCTGAGCCACCTAACCAAAGCTGTACACCTGCTTTAGCTCCTGCCCCATGAATTGCATCTGCTAATTTTTTTAATCCTGGAATATACTCATCATCTGAAATAGCCAGAAAATTCTTAGGAGAAGCTTTTTCGTAAACTGAACATACCTCAGTAAAATTAATACCATTACCTCCACGCGCTCTAGCTACATGATAATTTATTAATTGATCAGTAACATATTTACCTCCATTTAACATTTTAGTTCCCATAGCTGGGAACTCCACTCTATTTCTTATTTCCATTCCTCTTATTTTAATTGGACTAAAAAGATTGTTATAATACATGAACGAGCCTCCTTATATATTTATAAGTTAACGATTTCATTAACTTTTTAACAATTAATTAATGTGAACATATCTTATATTTCCTAACTAGATTATAAAGCACTTTTCATTTTAAAACAATATGTTTTAAACATTTTGTTTTATTTTTAACAAATTAAAAAGCCATCTAATTTATTTTTATTAGATGACACTGTAATTTATTTATTTTATTATAATATTTTCAATATGTATTTAATGTAATTTATTCTTTCAATTTTGTTTTCTAAAATTCCTTTATCAAATAATCCAATATTATCATCATTTGTAGGATATAAAATTGATGATAAAACAATGGCTCTTTTATATTGAAAGTCTTTTTCTGAAGCTTTAAATACCCTTATTAAAACTTCATCAAGTTTATTATTCATATTTGCTGTTATGTCTATAATTTTATTAGCCATTTCATCTTTTTCTTCAGCATTCACTGCTTCTTTAAGAATTACAAGAACTCCTGGATATCTTAATGAATATTCCATTATTTCATTTAGACATAAAACTAACTTTTCTTCATCATTTAGTTCATCATTGTCTAAAGGCAAATACGCAGCTATTGTATTTTCTATGTAAAATGCCTGAACAGTTCTTATCATTTCATCTTTACTTCCAAAATAATAATTTATTGCACTTACATTTACATTAGCTTCTTTTGCAATGGTTCTTATAGGTACATTGGTAGAGCCATTTTTACCAAAAAGGTAAAGGGCTCTATCTAAAATCTTTTCTTCAACACTCTTTAGTTCTCTCATATTTTCACCTCAGCACTTATATATACACTAAAACATATTATGTATATTTAGTATATAATACTTTTTCATAATTTCACAATAGATTATTGTAGTAACTACATTAATCAATATTTTATTATGTTAATTTAGTTATAATAATTAATAATAGTCTTCAATAACAAAACCTTATGATGATTGTTATATTAGTTTAGTTATGTAATATAGCAGGATACAGTATTTATTATCCTGCTTTATATATTAAAATACTAATAATAATTTTCCTTAACAGCTCTTGTAAAACCATAATCTATTATAACTGGCTTCCCATTAATTATTCCCCAGCTACTTTTTTTTGCAAGATCAGCTAATACTAAATTATATTTACCTTTTATTTTCTTAAGTTCATCTAAATTAAACAATTCATTCTTATTATTAATATTAAAATAATCCCATATATATGAAATAGTGTTTATCCTTTTTGCTTTCTCCATTATTATGAATTCAAAATTCTGTGATGCCTTCATTACTTTTGCAAATAAATGTGAAGAATCATTGTATGAAATTTGATATTCACTCATATTTTGTGCCATTCCAGCCATATTCCTAGCGACTTTTATTACATATCCATTTCCTAAATCGAAAACTTCCCTGCTAGAACCTGAGCCAAGATACTTATATTTCCCCAATTTTATATTGAACATAATCTGATTAAACACATCAAACATTTCAATCACCTACTTTATATACTCTCCATAGAGACTCAAAATGAGAACTCTACATAGTATAATATTCGGTTCACAGGAAATTGGTTCATAATTTAATTAAAGTAGTATTCTAAATCAATATGTAACTCAAAACTTCATCTGTATCAATTATTTTTTTTGCAAGTTCTTGATTTTCCTTTACATGAATATATGTATATCTATTAGGCTTTATTGAAGGAGCCATATCTATAGCTTTTTTAAAGTCTTCCTTTTTCATCTTCAATGTTTTTACATATTCAAAAAATCCTGTTTCATTTAATATTCTAGATATTCTTACAAATCTATGATCTTGTACTTTTGCCATAATATAAGTTGCAATCCCTACCTGTATTCCGTGAAGTTCTGGCTTATCAAGGAATTTATCTAAAGCATGAGAAATTAAATGTTCAGCTCCAGAAGCTGGAGAACTATCTCCTGCGATTTCCATTGATATACCATTTAATGTTAATGAGTCAACTAGCTCTTTTAAAAACAAATCATCTTTAATACCTTTAAATTCTGTTCTTACAAAACTATTTACTGCTTTTTTAGAAATCATAGTGGCAAAATCATCAACAATAGTCTTTCCATTTTCCTCTTCAAATTTCCAGTCATACAAAGCTGTTATATTAGAGACTAAATCTCCAATACCTGAATATATAAATTTTTCTGGTGCTCCCTTAATTACATCAATATCAACAATTATTCCATAAGGTGTTTTAGCTGGTAAGGACATACGTCTTCCATTTACTAAAAGTGATGCCCCTGCACTTGAAAACCCATCATTAGAAGTTGAAGTAGGAATGCTTATAAAAGGTATCTTCTTTAAAAAACTCATATATTTCACTGCATCTATAGCTTTTCCTCCACCTACACCAATTAAAGCATCAACATCATTTGGCAATTCAAAAGCCTTTGTACTAATCTCTTCAAAGTTTATATTGTAAATAGTTTCTACATTAACTATATCAATATCTGAATCTTTTAAAGATTTTTGTATTTTATCTCCAAAAAGTTCTTCTATTCCATCTCCAAAACATATTGATACTTTTTTAAACATAGATTTTTTAATTAATGCACCTACATTATTAATATTTCCTTTGCCAACCTCCAAAATCGAAGGAATGGCTATTCTGTGAGTTAAATCATTCATAATAATTTCTCCTTATAAACATTTATTATTAATCTTTGTATTAGTTTAAATATTCAAAATAAAAATAGTATAAATAATTATTTTATTATTTTTAACTAGCACAAGACGTTATTATTTATACTTATTATAAGTTTAACATTAATTATAAATAAGTCATTAATTTTATTAACAAACTAGATAAATTTAATCTTCTCGCTATTGCTGTATTTTCTAATGTTTCATTACCAACTAAGTTAGACTAAACATCTATACTCATTTACAGATATAATTAATTCTTTCATGCTATCACTCCTTAATTTTTTGCATAATAAAAGCACCTAATATTTTTTCTAAGTAAGTGCTTAAAAATCTAATCCAACTAAAGTATCTTTTTTTATAGCTAATTCTAAAGCATTATTGAATTTACTATATTCTAAATTGTAATTCTTCAAAATGTTTTGACTTAATTCTAAATTCTTTTTATCTAGTATTTCTGATTCATAATCATCAATTAACAATCTGCACATTGAATTAATTTCTTCAAATATACCACTAGAATACAATTCTTCAAACTCATCTTCATTCAATTCAAATACTTTAATGTTTCTTGTATCTTCTATTCCATGATAATATTCTTCTATACCCTTTTTATTTAATGGAACTGATATAAATCTTACTTTACTCATTAGTTATCACCATCCCTATTCCCAAAATCTGTAAACGCCTCATATTCTTCTTTTCAATTTTATTTGCAACATTTTCACCATTAACATCTAAATATCTTCTTTTTATACTTAAATCTTCTTTTTCGGAATAATTCCCCTTTATATTTAAATACACCTCATGTTAATGTTAATCCCTATAGCTGGAATGTACTTTCCAACTTCTTGCTTAATTTAAATACATCTCATGTTAATGTTAATCCTTGTTGTTTTTTATGTATAATTTCTCTACCTTGATTTAAATACATCTCATGTTAGTGTTAATCCGTCTCATCATCAGGCTCAATTGTCACATCTATCATTTAAATACATCTCATGTTAATGTTAATCCTTGCTTAAATTTTTCTTGTAATTCTGGGATAAGAATTTAAATACATCTCATGTTAATGTTAATCTACTAAATTTAATAATAATAAGGAGTGTATTAATAGATTTAAATACATCTCATGTTAATGTTAATCGTTCAGAATCCTTATAAGCAGCGTTCTCTAATTCTAATTTAAATACATCTCATGTTAATGTTAATCTTTAGGTGAAGACAGTGACTGGTATAAGGTTATTCAATTTAAATACATCTCATGTTAATGTTAATCAACTTTTCTATTAAATCCACAATAAATAATTGACAAATTTAAATACATCTCATGTTAATGTTAATCTCAACATCAAATGGAACACTTGTTTCCCTAATATCAATTTAAATACATCTCATGTTAATGTTAATCCTATCTTGTTCATTTTTAACAGTAGAAATTACATCGATTTAAATACATCTCATGTTAATGTTAATCCTTCCAGTATTAAATGCTAAATTCCCGCTTATTTCATTTAAATACATCTCATGTTAATGTTAATCTTTTTTAATCTTGTTACGAAAATATTACGTTTCTTGATTTAAATACATCTCATGTTAATGTTAATCTTACACTGCGTGTTACTCTTAATCAGTTAGTTAGCCAATTTAAATACATCTCATGTTAATGTTAATCAGTTTTGAGAGCAAAAGAAAACTCTAAAAATGCTACATTTAAATACATCTCATGTTAATGTTAATCGGTATGCTTATAACTTTACTTATTTTGCTATTTACATTTAAATACATCTCATGTTAATGTTAATCTAGTTGTTATATCTTCTATGGAGGTAACATATATAATTTAAATACATCTCATGTTAATGTTAATCTCCCATATAACATATTTAGGTCTTTTTTCTCTTAATTTAAATACATCTCATGTTAATGTTAATCTTTTTCTTCAACTGCTTTATCTGCAAATATAAGCAGATTTAAATACATCTCATGTTAATGTTAATCTGGGTACAATATAGAATGTACTCGTAGAATGTTTTGATTTAAATACATCTCATGTTAATGTTAATCCAGTAGCACCATCTGATTTAATGTTTTTAGAAGATTCATTTAAATACATCTCATGTTAATGTTAATCTAAGCTCAAGTAGGATTGTGGTATATGAATCTAAATTTAAATACATCTCATGTTAATGTTAATCTAATAATGAAATTAAGGAATTAAAGAGTACACTAAAATTTAAATACATCTCATGTTAATGTTAATCGTGAAAAATGCCAAGCATTAACATTACCCTTCTTTATTTAAATACATCTCATGTTAATGTTAATCAGAACGTGGATATAGAAATCCTAGTATCGATCTAAATTTAAATACATCTCATGTTAATGTTAATCTCCATGTAATGTATTATCAATTAAACCAAATACAATATTTAAATACATCTCATGTTAATGTTAATCAATTGAAAAATAGCCATTCTTAAAATTCACAATTTCTTCTATACTAGTAATAATAACACATTACAAAAAATTTACCAAGTAATAGAGCCTTTGAGGCGATTTCTATTATGAACCGCTCAAAAGCCCACTATTACTGACTTATATTAACTTCAATAGAAATTGTACCTGGTAAATTTATATTATTAAATCTTCTCCTGTATTATTTGACGCACATCCAAGTACTTCTTCACCAAATACATTATCATTCATAAGTTTTATTATACAGACAAAGTCTTCACTTTTATCTATTACTTTATTTAGATCAGTTTTAAATTTTATTAATTTTGATGGAGACATTTCTCCCCTAAAAACAGATTTTTGAAAATGAGATAAATATTTTTTGCATACTTTAAATACTTTTTGAACTCTTTTTTCATTAACATCATAAAAAACAAATGCGTAATTATAATTACTTATCTTTCCCACTACATTCCCTCCTTTAGACTAAAAGGATTAAATTCTTTGTCTTCCATTATATATTTTATTAATTTATAACAATCAAGCTTTATTGCAGTTCTATAAGTTATTTTTCTCTTTAGCTTAGGATGTGAAAATACTGTTTCTAGTCTTTCTTCAAATGCTGAAATAAAAATATTTCTTCCTTCTTCATTTAATAAACAATAGTTTACTTTCTTATCAAAATGTTTTTCAACTTTAAGTTTTTTAGTATTTACTAAATCAAATATTGTTCTATAAACTATAGCTGGCTTAAATACTTCACTTATATCTAAACTTAATGAAAATCTTCCTTCTGATGGTTCATGAAGAAAACTTATTCTCTGATCTAAATGTGTTCTATAAATTGCTGAAATTGTTTTAGTATATAAAAGTGTATTTCCAAAAGAAATAAGTGCATTTATAGGATTATCTGGTGGTCTTTTCACTCTTTTATTCATTATAAATTCTTCTGGTAAAAAGTTCTTAAACTCACCATAAAATCTCTGCCATACCTCTCCTTCAGCTGCCATTAGCTCTTTAACATCTTTTGATGAATTGACTCTTTCAAAAAATTCATTCTTAATCCAATCTAAAGTTCCTTTAACTTCTTTCTTATCATGTTTATAATAATGATATAAAACCTCTCTTATGTTTATTCCAATTCCTTTTACTATGGCTTTAGCTATTACAAGCCTTGATTCTGTATATTTTTGTACCTGTTTTACAAGCAACCTCCCACTATTATATTGTGCTTTAGGATAAAAAGTGCCGCTATATCCTTCATAATAATTAAAAAAGTGAACAACAACATTATTTTGAGATAAAAAATCTAATAGTTTAGTATTAATGCTTATTTCATTTAAACAATATATTTCTTTAGTATTTTCAATAGGTATATAAACATTTTTTCCATCTTTCCTAAAGCAAAGTGAATTATCTTTTCTTGTTAATTCTCCCATTGAAGATATGTATCTTGTACTTCCCATATGCTCATCCCCTTTTTATATATAGCAATATTCATAATATGCACACTTTTTACATGTAGGCTTATTTAGTATTTCTGGAATTTCATCTTTTAAAATTAATTCTTCTATTTCCTGTACATATTTATCAAGTTCCTTTTCACTTTCTTCATCTAAATCAATATAAATTACCTTTTTATCACTTTTATTCTTTTCAACACATTCAAGCTTACCTTTTCTTATAATTCCCTTACTCTTTAACACTTTCAAATAGTATAAAAGCTGCCATTTCCCTGCTTCTATATCTGCATCTGATTTTTTGATTTCTGTAAGATATTCAGAAGTTAATTTGTCTAGTTTTATATTATCAATTTCTATTTCTGTATTATTGCTTTTAGCTGCTTTATCTTCATGAATTGCTTTTCCAATCTTAACAATTTCACTATTATCTTCTAAATTCAATCTATTTCCATGGAGATAACATTGCCTTTTACAATGAAAATAATAATTTATTAATGTACCATTTACTCTCATAACTTCTCCTTTCCTAATGTGTTCTAAAATTTTTCTAATTATGTTAATTTAAAATAAAACCCACTAATTATTTATCGTATTTTATAATTAATACTTACAAACTTATGTTAATTTAAAATTGTAACTATATAAGTTGCGATAATGAATTTATATTACAGTAATTTCAATGGACTTAAACATTGAATAGGTATTCTAAAATTTTTAACGCAACTTATATAATAACCTTTTCTAATACATAAAAGATTATCTAAAGTTTTTCATTAATCTTTTATAAACCTATAAACATACCAACTTCATTTTTAAATTTTTCTTTATCCAATTTACCATTTTCAAAATATTTCTCTCCATTTTCTATATAATAAAGTTCTCCAACTTTATCATTATAAGGTAGGTCCACATTCTTATTAATTTCATAAATAAAATAATTCATCTGACTTTTTACCTCTGACAGCTTAACTTCCTTCTCTGCAAAATCCATTTTAGTATTCTTTAGTAAAGATTTATACTCTTCCCATATTTCTTCACCGTTTAATTTTACTAAATTATTACCATCAGCATATTCTAATTCTCTTGCTAAATAAACTGACATGGTGAAATTGTTGTCCTCTATAAGTTTCATTCTGTTTTCTATAGCTTTAAAATTAAGCATCCACACATCTTCTTTAAAAAATGTTTCCAAATTATTATCATTTAAAGACTCATTTGCCTCTTTAATCAGCCTAAGAACTTCTTCATAATACTTATGAAAATTTCTATTCTTAAGAATTTCTTTCATTTCTTCATCTAACAGACTCAATTTTTTATTTACTCTAAAGTCATTTTTATATATTTTATCCACTCTATCTAAATTAAAGAAAATCACTTCACCATTTCTCTTACATGATCTGTTTATCCTTCCCATGAACTGTTCATCACTATCAAGCTTTGAAATATCCTTATATCCTATATCCATGTCTATATCCACTCCAGCTTCAATTACCTGTGTTGAAACTAGTATTATTCCATTTTCATTTGCTTCTTTACTTGAAATCCTACTTATGATTCTATTTCTTTCTATTGAATTGTCGTCTCCAGTCATAAGCTCCACTTCAATATCTAATTCTTCGTCCTTTAACCTTTTGAAAAATTCATATGCACTTTGCTTCTTTATAAATTCAATTAATATCTTTTTCTTTTTTTTGCTATTAAATAATACATGTTCATATAAATCTTCAAATTGATTTTCAGAATTAATTAGTTCATAATTAACCTCTACTCTTTCTTTAAATAGTGCATTATTAAAATATTTCTCTCTATTTTTTATTAATGTACATGTTTCATTTTCATTAACTGAAAGTACATTAAGTTCTGGTAATGTAGCTGACATTATAATCACTTTTATATTTAAAATTTTTGCAAAGCCTTTTAAAAATGAAATTATCTCTGCCCATATTGTATTTTTGTAACTTTGTATTTCATCTAAGACTATTACACTATTAGCCAATTGATGAAATCCAAATGCATCTTCTTTAGATGAATTAAACATGGTATTAAATAGACTTACATGTGTTGTTAAAATTATTGGATAATTTAAGAATTGCCTGTTTAAAAGTGCTTTTCCATAATATTCATAGCTATAGTCTTTTTCATTTTCACTATTTTTATCTTTATATTTTTCATCAGTCTTTATTGGGTAAATAGAATTTATTATTGCAATCTTTTGAAATACATCTTTATTCTCTCCAAAAGTTTCATTTAAAGTTCTTAGGTTTTGTTCAACCAAAGTATTGAATGGATATACATAATATATTTTTTTAAGGCTTTTATCTTCTTCAAATAACTTAAAGCTTAAATTAAAAGCTACATTGGACTTTCCACTTCCTGTTGGAGCCTCTAAATAACAAATATTTTCTCTATTATTCTTTATTAATTCTCTTTCAGCATCTAGAAACATTTCATTTCTTAAAATATTAATGTTTTTCTCATTTGTTAAATCTTTATTATTTCCATATTGATTTTTCTCATATTTTCTGATCCATTTATTCACATCAGTATTTTTATAAATATCATAAAATTCACTAATATCATTAATCTCTCCAAAAGAATTAATTCTTGTACCATTCATAAATTCACTGGTACCATAGAAATCACAAGCTACAAGTAAGGAATACATTAACTTTTCATATGTATAAATATATATTGACTTTTCACTATCACTTTTACTTAAATAATATTTCTTTAAAAAGTCGCACACTTTCTTAATTTTATTTTTACCTAAAGTAAATCCCTTTTTATAAACATCTTTGTATTCTTTTGTAAAAATATCTATAATTTTATCTACAACTTTATCTTTTTCAAATTTTTCTATAAAATTATTAAACGTATCTAAGCTACTATGATGTTTAGAAATTATAT
>ERZ1036424.479-NODE-479-length-15472-cov-5.290264_pt1 | contig 15472 bp, 12 predicted proteins | sample MGYA00514221_ERZ1036424 | MGnify/ENA primary metagenome ERZ1036424 (study PRJEB33795, sample SAMN09464939) | human gut metagenome | host: Homo sapiens | place: USA: Stanford, California | collected 2016-11 | study: EMG produced TPA metagenomics assembly of the...
ACATGGGAACTGGAAGAAGAAAGAAATCAGTTGCAAGAGTAAGACTTGTACCAGGAAATGGTAAGGTTGTTGTAAACAATAGAGAAATAGAAAACTTTTTTGGTTTAGAAACACTAAGAGTTATAGTAAACCAACCATTAGTTTTAACTGGAACTAAAGATAGATTTGACGTTTTAGTAAATGTACACGGTGGTGGATTTACAGGTCAAGCAGGAGCTATAAGACATGGTATATCTAGAGCATTAGTTAAATCAGACGAAGCTTTAAAGCCTGAATTAAAGAAGGCAGGATTCTTAACAAGAGATCCAAGAATGAAAGAAAGAAAGAAATACGGTCTTAAAAAAGCAAGAAGAGCTCCACAATTCTCAAAGAGATAGTTTTTTGGAGAATACAAATCCCACAAATTCAGTATTTGTGGGATTTTCTTTTATATAAAAATATATGAAAATTGATAGTTTTTTATCTATAAGTAACAAGCAAGTAACGCACAAGTGACAAATATTTAGATCAATTCAATAGCTTTTCTAAGTTCTTCAATATCTTTATGTGTATATATTTTTTCTGTATCCGTAAAGCTATTATGTCCAATTAATTTTTTAATATAAGTTGGATTTGCTTCAGCATTATTCATTAAAGTAGCAAATGTATGACGTATATTATGTGGCTTATGAGACATTTCCAGTTAGTCCATAATGGGCAAAAAATTTTCCCTATAATAGTTATCAATTAAAATAAAATTAAATTAATGTTTATTTAGGTATTAGTGTTTGATGATTGTAATTTTGGGTAATACTAAATTTATTTGATAAACACAGATACTAAATTTTGAGTTTATAGAGATACAAATATCTTAGAAAATTTTAATAATATTTATATGAAATAATATTTAATTTAAAAAAATACTATTATATATTTAATAATTTGATCTTAAAATATCAAATATGCAATAATAAAATTATAATAGAGAATAATAAATCGAAAATGGGGAAAAATTTTATATTAAAAACAAGTTAAATTTTCGACAAAAAGATTAACAAAGGGTTAAAAATATTGTAAAATTAGTTTTGGGATAAATAAGTTAACCGAAGGAGAAGAAATTGTGGATACAATAAAGATTATTATTCAGTTAATGGGCGGACTAGGACTATTTATTTATGGTATGAAATTAATGGGGGATGGCTTAGAAAATGCAGCTGGCGAAGGGCTAAAAAGCATTCTTGAAAAAGTAACAAGTAATCGCTTAATGGGAGTAGGTATTGGAGCCATTGTTACAGCAGTAATTCAAAGTAGTAGTGCTACAACAGTAATGGTTGTAGGATTTGTTAATGCAGGCTTAATGAGCTTAGCACAAGCAGCTGGAGTTATAATGGGAGCCAATATAGGTACTACTATAACAGCTCAGTTGGTAGCATTTAAGCTAGATCAAATAGCACCATTGTTTGTATTTATTGGAGCTATTATGGTTTTATTTTCAAGAGCTAAGAAAAGAAGAGAAATAGGAAATATAATACTTGGTTTTGGTATATTATTTACTGGAATGGGAATTATGAGTGGAGCAATGAAACCATTAGCTAGCTCTCCAATTTTTTCGGATATGCTAGTTGCTATAGGAGATAATTGGTTTATTGGGATTATAGCAGGGGCTGCTATTACAGCATTGTTACAAAGTTCATCAGCAACTACAGGTATATTGATTGCATTAGCAACTACTGGAACAATCGATATACATCTTGCACTTCCAATTGTTTTTGGGTGTAATATAGGAACATGTGTAACTGCAATCATAGCTAGCATTGGTACAAATAAAACAGCCCATAAAGCGGCATTATTGCATTTAATATTTAACATTACAGGAACAGTACTATTTTTACCATTTTTAGGGGTTATAGCAGAATTTGTTAGCTATACTAGTGCTGGAGACGTAAGTAGGCAAATTGCTAATGCACATACAGTATTTAATGTAGCGAATACAATAATACTATTACCTTTTACTAAGTACATAATAATGTTTATTAACAAAGTTATTCCAGGAGAAGATGAAATAGAAAAAGCAGGACCTAAGTATATTGATGATAGAGTATTAGAAACACCAGTTATAGCAGCAGGTCAAGTTATAAAAGAAACTATTAGAATGGCTAATAAAGCTAAAGAAAATGTTGAATTATCAATGAAAGCTTTTGTAAATAATGATGAGGCTCTTATTAAGAAGGTTTATGAAAATGAGAAAATAATAAATATTCTTGAAGAAAGTATAACAACATACTTAGTTAAATTGGCTAAATGTGAATTATCAGCTAAAGAAAAAGGAATAGTAGCATCTACATTTCATATAGTTATAGATATTGAAAGAATAGGTGATCATGCTGATAATATTGCAGATTTAGCAGCTGATAAGATTAATAAAAAGCTTCAATACAGTAAGGAAGCTATAGGCGAACTATATGAGGTTTATAATTCTACTATAGAAGCTTTAAATATAGCTATAGACTGTTATGTTAATAGGGATATAGATAAAGCTAGAAGTATTGTTGTTATTGAAGACAGAATAGATGCATATCAAAGAAATTATAGAGAAAAGCATATAGAAAGACTTTATGAAGGAAAGTGCAATGCTTTTGCAGGAGCGATTTTCTTAGATTTAATAAGTGCATTTGAAAGAATAGGAGATCATTCTACCAATATTGCAGAAAGTGTAATGGAAAATTATATTAAATAGATTAAGATATATAGATGAATTAAATTTATGAATTAAGTCATAAATTTAATTCATTTTTTTATATAAAAATAAGTTTACTTTATAAAAGCTCTGCTTACATGATTAGTACAATTTATATAGGATACATAAATATTTTTGAATAAATATATTAATAAAACACATAATATTTTTGTGATAATTATAAATAGGAGGAGGAAGTTGTTTGATGAAAAAGAAAAGAGTACTAGCATTATTTTGTTTACTTTTTTTAATTTTTGCACTACCTATTAAGGCAGAAGCTGAAGGAGATAAATCAAAACATATAATATTAATAGATCCAGGACATGGAGGAATAGATGGTGGAGCCAAGTCTAAAAATGGAACAATTGAGAAGGATATAAATTTATCAATAGCAACAAAACTAAAAAATAAATTAGAAGATTGTGGTTATGAAGTTTATATGACAAGGGAAGATGATACCCAATTAGAAAAGAAGAAGGTTAGTGATTTAAATGCACGATGTAAGATGAAAAAAGATACTAACTGTGAAGTTTTTATTTCTATACATCAAAATATGTTTCCTCAATCCAATTGTTTTGGAGCGCAAATATGGTACTCATCAAATGAGAAAAGCAAGATTTTAGCTGAAAATGTTCAAGAAACTCTAAAACAAAAAATAGATGATAATAATAAAAGAATACCTAAAGAAGCTAAAGATCAATATAGAATATTAAGGGATGGATATGATGGCGCTTGTATAATTGCAGAGTGTGGTTTTTTATCAAATCCTAATGAAGAAGAAAGATTAAAAAGTGATGATCACCAGAATAAAATTGTAGATGGAATAACTTTAGGAATTAACAATTATTTTGAAACTATTAATAAGTAGTCATGATTGTAATAAAATATTTAAAATAATGCAAATAAGTATAGTAATGATTATATAAAAATATAGAAATGATTTCTGTATTTCTATATTTTTTTGCATAAATGTATAGTATATAAAAACATTTTTATAATGACCATAAAGCTACTAAATATAATTTATATAAATTATATTGGTAGCTTTATATCTTACTCAATAAAATTACATCTTATTTTCTAAATTAGAGAACAATAAATTTATTGATGAGTTTTTATTTAATATACACCAAAAGGTCTTTCCATTAGATAAGTATAAGGTTTCATCTTTATTAAATTCCTTAAATAGTCCTCCGGAAAAAACGTAGAGCTTATTTTCTTTTATAAAACTAACATCTATTACTATATTGTTATATTCAATGTGTTTATTTGATATTTGATCAGTATCTTCAATTGATTTAGTAAAATGATGATAGTATCCATGATAATAGAAGAAGTTTGAAAATGAATTATTGCTATTAGTTATAAGTATACTATCAATAGGGTTAATATAAGAATAATCTTTTAGTTTTGAAGAGTCTATGAAAGAGACTATTGGAATATCTTTTAGCATAATAGAAGATACTGTTAACATTGAATTATCTAATGTAAAGTCTGAATCCAAAAAGAGTGCGGAATAAGAGGTTATATCATCTTTTTCATCATAATGATCATATACTATACTTGCATTTAATATTGATGGAATTTTATCTATAGGTAGGTTTTTAAAGTTTATTCTATAAATATTATTCATATTTACAACACTAGAAATTTTTTCGCCAGAAATAGGGCTAACCTGAATGCTATTTTTAGGGATTTCATTTGAATAATAACTTTTATTCAAAACTAGAAATAAATTATATAGAATTAAAGAAATTAGAAAGATGATCAAAGTATAAATTATAATTTTAGTTATTTTATTTAAAGTTTCTATGTTCATAGTTATACCCCTTTTATATAAAATTCTTATGTTTAATTATAGTTAAAGATGTTGTAAAATATGAAGTTTAAAAAATAATTAAGGGTTGTAAATATTAATAAATGAATTTAAACTTATATTTAGTAATAAGTAAAGGAGTTGCTAAATATGAGGGAAGTGAATGTAGGTTTAATAACAGATTGCATTAGAAATTTATCAATTGAAGCAAATTATTTTCTAGGTTCAGACATAAAAGAGGCTTTGGAAAAATCTAGGAAAGAAGAAACTTGGCATTTGGCTGGAGATGTTTTAGATAAGATAATAGTAAATTCGGAGATTGCAAGCAGTGAGAAAATTCCAATGTGTCAAGACACTGGTATGGCCTGTGTTTTTTTAGAGATAGGGCAAGATGTGCATTTTGTTAGGGGAAATCTAGAAGAAGCTATTAATGAAGGAATTCGAAGAGGTTATGAGGAAGGCTTTTTAAGAAAGTCTGTTGTACAGGATCCAATACATAGAGTTAATACAAAAGATAATACGCCAGCTATAATATATTATGATATTGTAGATGGTGATAAAGTAAAAATTACCCTAGCCCCAAAAGGTTTTGGTTCAGAAAATATGAGCAAAATAGGTATGCTTAAACCTTCAGATGGATTAGAAGGGGTAAAGAAGTTTATATTAGATACAGTAAAAGCTGCTGGACCTAATCCATGCCCACCAATGGTTATAGGAGTTGGAATTGGAGGAACATTTGATAAAGCTGCTTACTTAGCAAAGAAAGCTTTAATTCGTCCAATAAATATAAGAAATAAAGATGAATTTTATAGGAAATTAGAAGAAGAAATGCTAGAAGAGGTAAATAAGTTAGGAATAGGACCACAAGGCTTTGGTGGCAAGACTACAGCCTTAGGATTAAATATAGAGACTTATCCTACACATATTGCAGGATTGCCAGTTGCAGTAAATATAAACTGCCATGCTACTAGACATAAGGAAATAGTAATATAAGATAATTGAAATAAGATTGGGGGAAATATAATGGAGATTAGATTAAATACACCTCTTACAAAGGAGAAGTTATCAAGCTTAAAAGCTGGTGATAGTATATTACTAAGTGGAGTAATATATTCAGCTAGAGATGCAGCACATAAACGATTAATAGAATTATTAAATGAAGGAAAAGAATTACCATTAAATATAAAAGATGAAACAATATACTATGTTGGACCATCACCAGCGAAACCAGGACATGTTATAGGATCGGCAGGTCCTACAACTAGTTACAGAATGGATGCATATGCACCAAGATTGCTGGATCTTGGACTAAAAGGAATGATAGGTAAAGGGGCTAGAAATGAAGAGGTAATAGACAGTATTAAGAAAAATGGAGCAGTATATTTTGGAGCTATTGGCGGAGCAGCTGCATTGATTGCAAAGAGCATTACTAAATCAGAAATAATAGCTTATGAAGATTTAGGTGCTGAAGCTATTAGGAGAATGGAAGTTAAGGATATGCCTTTAGTTGTAATAATAGATTCAGAAGGAAATAATTTATATAAATTAGGACAGAGTGATTATTTGAATTCAGTTAGCAATTAGAGTTTAATATTGCTCCATATAAAATTTTTTATTTAAAATGTTAAAAATAAATAGTAGGATAAATACTAGTTTACTAAAACTCTATTTATCCTACTATTTATTCTATTGCAATATAATTAAATATCATGGTCATTATATAGTTGTTAAATCAAAATTAATATATTAAAGGCTTTCTCAAAATAAAATCTATACATAATAAATATAAATTTATGAAAGACGCTACATTGTTTTTTTATTAATTTATATATTAATAAATCCTTTTCCTCTAACTTCAGATATATCAACAATTGTTATAAATGCAAATGGATCTATATTATGAACAACAGTTTTTAATTCTATCATTTGACGTGATGTTACAATGCAATATAGCATTTTTTTTCTATCATGAGTATATTCTCCTTCTGCAAGTAAAGATGTAATTCCACGATTAAGTTCATTAATGACATAATTAATAACATCCTTTTCTTTATCGGTTAAAATTAAAAGAAGTTTTTTACTGCTAAATCCTTTTAACATTTGGTCAAGTACAATACTTTGTATAAAAAGTGAAATAAGAGTATATAAAGCTTGAGGAAGACCAGATATTATTGCTCCGATTATTATAATTATTAAATTTAGAGAGAATCCTAGACTACCAATATTGAAATTAGAATATTTCTTTCTAATTAACATGGTTATAATATCAGTTCCTCCAGTTGAACCATTTCTTAAAAAAACAAGTCCATAGCCAATTCCACATAAAACACCGCCATATATACAATAAAGAAGTAGATCTAAATTATCTATATTAATCATATTAGTTAATGGTTTAGTTATAATTAAGGATATAGAAAGACTTAACATTCCTATTGTTGTATATAAAGTAAATGACTTATCAAGTTTTTTGTAACTTAAAAGAAGTAGTGGTATATTAATTAAGAATATTACAATACCAGCAGGTATATTAAGTGTATATTCCAAAATTAGACCAACACCAGTAGCGCCTCCACTTAATAGTTTAGCATGTGATAAAAAAAGATTAACACCTAAAGAGGCTATCATACAGCCTAAAAAGATAAATAGAGCATCAACTATATTAGCTTTAAACTTGTAATATGTATTCATTGGTTAATATTCCTCCAAATTTTATAATTTCCATATATATTAATGCATTTTATTAATAAAAAATCAAGGGAGAATATAGAACTATATATTTATTGAAAAAATACTTTTAATAAGAGATAATGTCTTTAGATAAATTATGAGTGAAATTAGTGAAGTATTGTTAAATTAATTAAATAACAAGTGAAAAAATACATATTAAATATTTAAGAAAAAATAAATATTTTAGGTTTACAAAAAGGAGTAATCTATGAATAGAATCAATCTTCCAGGAAAAGAAAAAACAAAAAAAAGAATATTAATAATACTAGTTATAGTTTCCATAGGAGTTTTAATTTATGAAGGAAGTATTAATCTACAAAAAAAGAAAAGTGAAATAAAAGACAATGGTCAGAAGCAAGAAGAAATAATCAAGCCTATAAATGAGGATAAAGAAGATTCTGATGAAGTAAAAGAGAAGATAAATAATATATCTCAAAAAGAAAGTGATTTATATAATGAGGCTTATACACTGTTTTTTTCAAATAAATATGAAGATGCAATTAATAAAGCAAATGAATTGTTGAAGAATTTTCCAGATTCATATATGGGATACAATATAAGAGGGATTGCAAAAGCATATAGTGGAGATTATGATGGAGGAATGGAAGACATTGATAACTCATTAAAAATAAATGAAACATACGGGTATGGAAGATTCAATAAGGCTCTTACATATGAACTTTATGACAATATGGATGAAGCATTAAAGTGGTATAATAAAGCATTAGAAGTTGAAGAGTATGTTTGGAGCTATTATGGAATAGCATCAATTTATGGCAGAAAAGCTGATGTGGCTAATACCATGAAATATCTAAATAAAGCAATAAGTATGGATAGTGAAGTAAGGGTAGTTGCCAAAGATGAACATGATTTTGATCCAGTTAGAAATTCTAAAGAATTCCAAGAAGCAGTGTATAATTAAAAAAATAATATTATATTATTTAAAAGCATAGCATTAAATATTAGATTATGAATTTTTAATTAAATAGTTTATTATAATTCATAAAATTTTTTTCTAGGAGTTGAGTATATGTTTAATGTATTAGTAGTTGATGATGAGAGAGAAATAAGGGATGCCATTGAAATATATTTAAGAAGTGAGAATTTGAAGGTTTTTAAAGCAGAAGATGGATTAGAGGCGTTAGATATTTTAGAACAAGAAAAGATACATTTGATTATATTAGATGTAATGATGCCAAAACTTGATGGAATAAGAACTTGTTTAAAAATTAGGGAAAAACAAAATTTACCAATAATTATGTTGTCAGCCAAAGGAGAGGATTCAGATAAGATATTAGGATTAAATGTAGGTGCTGATGATTATATTACAAAACCATTTAATCACTTAGAGTTAGTTGCAAGAGTTAAATCTCAATTAAGAAGATATGAAAATCCATTAAATACTGAAGAAGGAAAAGATATAATACAGGTTAAAGACTTAGTTATAGATACTGTAGCTAAAAAGATAACATTAAGAGGTGAAGATGTTAAAGTAACAGCAACAGAATATAAAATATTACTTTTATTAGCATCAAATTTAGGAAAAGTTTTTTCAATAAAAGAAATATATGAAAATGTCTGGGAAGAAGTGTTTTATAAGAGTGAAAATACTGTAACAGTACATATTAGAAGAATAAGAGAAAAGATTGAGATAAACACAAAAGAGCCTGAGTATATTAAGGTGGTGTGGGGAATTGGATACAAGATTGAAAAAGAAGATTAATGAATATTTTCATAGTATTTATTTAGTTGATATATTAGTAGTTGCATTAATAACAGTAGTTTTACTTTCTAGTTTAGGAGATTATATAAATATAAATAAAGGATTAAAAATAGTAGAAGAAAATAGAATGAGGGAAGAAAGTCTTGGTATCATACTACTATTTTTTATATATTTAATGTTTATTACTAAGATAGTTATTATATTAAAATCTAGTAATAGAGAAGAAAAAATTAAGTCTACATTGATAAATAATATAATATTTGTTATTAAACATGGATTTCGATATAAACAAACAAGAACTACATTGATAGTTTCTATTTCATTGGCACTAGTAGTTTTAATAACTTATTTGTATTTTCTTGCAACTGGTGGGTATGAAAATAATATATTTGTAAGGTTTTTTAAAACATATCCATTTAAAGGCAGTGTTCTTATGATAACTATTTTATTTCTTAGTATGATATATGGACTTAAGAAGACTCTAGATATAATTGTTGTAAATGACTGTCTTAAGAGAGTAAATGAAGGTAATTTAAATGAAGATATAAAGATTGAAGGCTCAAAAGAAATAAGAGAATTAATAGAAAATATAAATTTAATAAAGGCAGGATATAGTGAAGCTCTTGAAGAGGGGGTACAAAATGAAAGATTGAAGACAGAATTAATATCTAATGTATCTCATGATCTAAAGACTCCGCTTACATCAATAATAAACTATGTTAATATCTTGAAAAATGAGGATATAACAGAAGAAGAGCGATTAGAATATCTTTCAATATTAGATAGAAAATCATTAAAATTAAAATCTTTAATTGAAGATTTATTTGAGATGTCAAAAATAAATAGTGGAAAAATAAAGTTAAATAAAGAAAAGATAGATATTTTATCTTTAATACATCAGGGGGTCGGAGAGTATAGCACATTATATGAAGAAAAGAATATTTCATTTAAAGTCACATCTGATGAAGAAGCAATATATATGGATCTCGATGGAAAGATGATTTCTAGGGCATTAGAAAATATAATAATTAATGCATTAAAATATTCATTAAAAGACACTAGGGTATATATTGATGTTGAATTAGAAAATGGATATTTAAGAATTTCGGTTAAAAATGTAGCTAATTATGAAATGAATTTTAATGAGGAAGAGATGTTTGAAAGATTTGCAAGGGGAGATAAATCTAGAAATTCAAAAGTTGAAGGCTCTGGATTAGGTCTTGCAATAACTAAAAGTATAGTTGAACTTCATGGAGGAGAAATAAGGATAAAAACAGAAGGAGATATGTTTAAAATATATATATTAATTCCTAATGTCATAGATAAATAATATTAATAAATAAATTTTATCAATTATGTAGTTAATCTGTAGAAAATAAAAGATTAACTACTTTTTACTTGCTTAATTTTCAAATTTTGAAGTTTTACTTTTATTAGTTAAACAACTATAATATACGATATATTGTATGTGAAATTTAATAAAACCACATATAGACACAAGATGTAGTAGAGGAGAGATAAGATGTCAGCTTTGAATAAACTTTGTGAGGATGCTGTTTATGGAATAAAAGATAAAGAAGGAATTTATAATGAAAATAAATTATTAATTGCTTTGGAACATATAATTAGGGATGGAATGAATATGGATGAAATAAGAAAGTCGTTAATTCAAGTTTCTTTAGAATTAACTACAGATATGGAACCAAAGTGGCAATATGCAGCAGCAAGAATATATACTTACGAACTTTATGATGAAATTAAGAATAACAGGGGATTAAAAAATAATGAGGATTTGTATAAGGAATATTATAAATTTATTGTTGATTTAACAGAAAAAGGTCTTTATGGTGAGTATATTTTAGAGAATTATTCAAAAGAGGATATCTTAGAGTTAGAAAAAGAGATAAAACCAGAAAGAGATTTTTTATTTAATTATAGTGGAATTAATTTATTAGCAAAGAGATATTTAGTTCAAGATTATAATAGAAGACCAATAGAACTTCCACAACAAATGTTTATGGGAATAGCTATGCATCTTGCAATTCCTGAAAAAAGTGAAAATAGGGTATATTGGGCAAAACGATTTTATGACGTTTTAAGTTCATTAAAAGCAACAATGGCAACACCAACTATGTCAAATGCAAGAAAGCCATTCTATCAGTTAAGTTCTTGTTTCATAGATACTGTAGATGATAGCTTAGAAGGTATTTATAAGTCACTTGATAATTTTGCTGAGGTTTCAAAATTTGGCGGAGGAATGGGAATATACATGGGAAAGGTTAGAGCTTTAGGATCACCAATTAGAGGATTTAAGGGTGCATCAGGAGGGGTAATACCATGGGTTAAATTATTTAATGATACTGCAATTGCGGTTGATCAACTAGGTGTTAGAAATGGTTCAGTTGCTATATGGTTAGATGCATGGCATAAGGATATTCCAGAATTTCTTCAAATAAGAACTAACAATGGTGATGATAGAAAGAAAGCACATGATGTATTTCCGGGTATTTGTTATCCTGATCTATTTTGGAGACTTGCAGAAAATAATATAGATGCAGATTGGTATATGATGTGCCCTCATGAAATTAAAACTATAATGGGGTATAACTTAGAAGACTTTTATGGTGAAGAATGGGAAGAAAAGTATTATGAATGCATAAATGATGATAGAATAGAAAAAAGAACAATGTCAGTAAAAGATATAGTTAGACTTATAATAAAGAGTGCAGCTGAAACAGGAGCTCCATTTGCTTTTTATAGGGATACAACTAACAAAATGAATCCTAATAAGCATAAAGGAATGATATATTCTTCTAACTTATGTACTGAAATAATGCAAAATATGAGTGCTATGGACATAAAGGATTATGAAATAAAAGAAGAAAATGGTCAATCCACTGTTATTAAAAAAATAGTGCCTGGAGATTTTGTTGTATGTAATCTTTCATCTGTGGTTCTTGGAAATATAGATGTATGCAACGATGAAGAAATAGAATATGTTGTGGAGACACAAATAAGAGCAATGGATAATGTTATAGATTTAAATTATTATTCAGTACCATTTGCAGAAGTTACAAATAAAAGATATAGAGCAATAGGTCTTGGAACTAGTGGATATCATCATATGCTTGCTAATAATAAAGTGCAATGGACAGAGGAGAAACATAAGATTTTTGCAGACAATGTTTATGAAAAAATTAATTATTATGCAATAAAAGCAAGTGTTAACATATCAAAAGAAAAAGGAGCATATGAATACTTTAAAGGATCAGACTGGGATAATGGGAAATATTTTGAGTTACGTAACTACAATAATGATAAATGGAACGAATTAAAAGAAGATGTTAATAAATTTGGAATGAGAAATGGATACTTAATAGCAGTAGCGCCAAATGGATCAACAGCTACTATTGCGGGAACATCAGAAGGAATAGATCCTGTTATGTCGAGATTTTATTTAGAGGAAAAGAAAGGAAGTATAATACCTAAGACAGCACCAAATCTTTCTGAGGATAATTATTGGTATTATAATTCGGCTTATAATTTAGAACAAAAATGGTCTGTTCAAATAAATGGAATACGTCAAAGACATATAGACCAAGGACAGTCATTTAATTTATATATAACAACAAATTATACAATGAGACAAATAATGAATTTATATATAGAAGCTTGCAAAGTAGGAGTAAAATCTATTTACTATGTTAGATCAAAATCACTAGAAGTAAGTGAATGTGAAAGCTGTTCCGCATAAAAATAATTTGTGATTTAGTAAGCATCATTTAAAATAATTTAAGTGATGCACTAAATCTATTTTTCTGAGTTTATTATTAATAAAATAAATATATGGAATTATAAAAATACATAAGATAATAATATATTGATTAATAAATAGGAGTAGATAATATGGTTGTAAATAAAAAACCTCTTTTTAATGAGTTTGGAGATAAAGAAATAAGTAAAAAGAGATTAATAAATGGTAATACTACAAATTTAAATGATTTTAATAATATGAAATATACTTGGGTATCTGATTGGTATAGACAAGGAATGAATAACTTTTGGATACCAGAAGAAATTAATCTTGCACAAGACTTGAAAGATTATAAAATTCTATTAGAAGAAGAAAGAACTGCATATGATAAAATACTATCATTTTTGATATTCTTAGATTCTATTCAGACAGCTAATTTAAGTAATATAAATAATTATATAACTGCAAGTGAAGTAAATTTATGTTTAACAATACAAAGTTTCCAAGAAGCTGTTCATTCACAAAGTTATAGCTATATGCTAGATAGTATATGCTCTCCAGAGAAAAGAAATGAAATATTATATCAATGGAAAGATGACGAAATCCTTCTAAATAGGAATAAATTTATAGGAGATTTATATAATCAATTTATAAATGATCCAACAGAACACACATTATTGAAAACTCTTATGGCAAACTATATCTTAGAAGGAATATATTTTTATTCAGGATTTATGTTTTTCTATAATTTAGAGAGAAATGGGAAAATGCCAGGATCAGCTCAAGAAATAAGATATATAAATAGAGACGAAAATACTCATTTATGGCTTTTTAGAAATATAATAAAGGAATTACAGAAAGAAAATCCTGAATTGTTTACAGAAGATGTTAAATTAGAATTAAGGGATATGATGAAAACTGGAGTTGAGCAGGAGATATTATGGGGACATTATGTAATAGGTAACAAAATACAAGGTATAAATAAGAAGCTAATTGAAGATTATATAAAATATCTAGGAAATAAAAGATTAAAAGATATAAACTTAGAACCTCTATTTGAAGGTCATAATACTAATCCTGCAAGATGGGTAGATGAATTATCAAGCGCAAATTCTGTGAAGACAGATTTCTTTGAAGCAAAGTCTACTGCTTATGCAAAAGCTGCAACCTTAATAGATGACTTGTAAAATTCCAGTTTAAGGTTTCAAAGTTAAAAACCTGAAAAAACATAGAAGAATATTTATTAAATTTGTACAAAAAACACTAAAAAACAATTAAATTCAGTTAAATATTTTTAAAATTATGTTATAATTGAAATAGTTGCACTAAAGAATCAAAATAAAAATCATATAAAACAAAATACATTTTTAAAATAAAATATACATTCAAGGAGGAATTCCAATTATGAAAAAAGGTATTGCTGCTTCTAAAGGATATGCAATAGGAAAAGTATTTTTACAAGAAAATGAAGAAATTGTTATAAACGATACAAAAATCGCAGATATAACAGCTGAAAAAGAAAAAATGCAAAAAGCATTAGATGCATCTAAAGAACAATTAGAGGCTATTAAAGTTAAAGCAGAAAAAGAAATGGGTGCAGAAAAAGCAGCTGTATTTGAAGCACATATCACATTACTAGATGATCCAGAATTTACTGGAGCAATGATGACAGAAATTGAAAATAATAGTGTAAATGGTTTAAAGGCAATTGAAAGCGTAACTAACACTTTTGTAGCTATATTTGAATCAATGGACAATGAATATATGAAAGAAAGAGCAGCAGATATTAAGGACGTATCTAAGAGAATTCTTTCAAACTTTGCTGGAAAAGGAGGAGACTCATTTGATATAACTGAAGATAATACAGTAGTAGTTGCTCATGATTTAACTCCATCAGACACAGCTGGCTTAGACAGAAGTAAAGTTGTAGGATTTATTACTAACATAGGTGGAAGAACTTCACATGCTGCTATAATGGCTAGAACTTTAGAAATTCCAGCTGTACTTGGACTTGGAGATATCACTACATCTGTAAAAACAGGAGATACAGTTATAGTTGATGGTATTACTGGAGATGTAATAGTAAATCCTTCTGAGGATGTTTTAAATGAATATAAGGTTAAAAAAGAGAAATTCCAAGCAGAACAAGAAGAATTAAAGAAATTAATAGATGTTAAAACAACTACTAAATCAGGTAGAAGAATTGAAGTTTGTGGAAACATTGGTAAGCCAGAAGATGTTCTTGGTGTTTTAGCAAACGGAGGAGATGGTGTAGGATTATTCAGAACTGAATTCTTATACATGGATAGAGAAAGTGCTCCTACTGAAGATGAACAATTTGAAAGTTATAAATTTGTTCTTGAAAAAATGGAAGGAAAGCAAGTTGTTATTAGAACTTTAGATATTGGTGGAGATAAGACTCTTCCTTATTTACCATTACCAAAAGAAATGAATCCATTCTTAGGCTATAGAGCAATTAGACTTTGCTTAGATAGAAAAGAAATATTTAAGGTTCAATTAAGAGCATTACTTAGAGCTTCTATTTATGGAAAATTAGCAGTTATGTTCCCAATGATTTCAGGATTACAAGAATTTGAGCAAGCGAAAGAAGTTGTTAATGAATGTAAAGCTGAATTAAAAGCAGAAGGAAAGGAATATTCAGAAGATATTCAATTTGGTATAATGGTTGAAATTCCAGCAGCAGCAGTTTATGCTGATGAATTAGCTAAACATGTT
>ERZ1036424.481-NODE-481-length-15371-cov-3.528663_pt1 | contig 15371 bp, 16 predicted proteins | sample MGYA00514221_ERZ1036424 | MGnify/ENA primary metagenome ERZ1036424 (study PRJEB33795, sample SAMN09464939) | human gut metagenome | host: Homo sapiens | place: USA: Stanford, California | collected 2016-11 | study: EMG produced TPA metagenomics assembly of the...
TAATAATTTAATTTTATTATTTCTATTTATTAATATTTTTTATCTCTTCTACGATATTATTATATAATAATTATTATTAATTGTAAACAACCTTTTTGAATTTTTTTTATTTTTTTATTAATAATATGATTTAGCTAGTTATTTTTCTATTATACATATTAATATTGTCTAAATTTTTTATTATCTATATACTAACTTTATTGTTTATCCAATGATATTTACTGTATAATAAGTTTATAATGATTTTGCAAGGAGTGTTTTTTATTGTTTGGATACATTACTCCACTGAAGTCTGAAATGAAAGTCAAAGATTTTTCTAGATTTAAGTGTTACTATTGTGGACTTTGTTGCCATATAAAAAAAGAGTTTGGAAATATTCCTAGAATGGCTTTAAATTATGACATGACTTTTTTAGGACTCTTATTAGATGGTTTAAATCCTGATAAAGTTGATGTTCGTTCACATATTTGCTTAGTTCATCCTACTGAAAAAAAAATTGTTGTGGATAATAATAAAGCAATTTCATATGCTGCATCTATAAATATATCATTATTTTATTATAAATTATTGGACGATGCCGATGATGATAAAGATTTAAAAAGTAAAATTGCTGCTACATTTTTATTACCTTATAAGAAAAAATTTTCTGACCCAATAATAAAAATTAATGTTGATATAAAAAAATGTCTAGATGAACTTTCTAACTTAGAAAAAAATAAATCTTTTTCTTCTATAGATGAAATCTGTGATCCTTTTAGCAAATTAGTTGGAATTGTACTTAGAGATTATCCTTATGAATTAATAAATGATTCGGAAGATATTAGAAATGCACTATACTCTTTAGGATATTCAATCGGTAAGTGGATTTACTTGATTGATGCATTAGATGACTTAAAATCAGATATGAAAAAAAATAAATTTAATCCAATAAATTTTTTATATAATAAAGAATCCTTAAATTATGATGAATTTATTGAAATAATAAAACCTAAGATAGAATTTACAATATTAAATTGTGGATATAACTGCAAAGAAAACCTGGTTAAATTAGATTTACAAAGAAACAAAGATATATTATACAACATAATAGAGCTTGGATTAATGGATAAATATATTAATGTTATCAATAAAACTAAATATACAAATGAAACTAAAAGGAGTGACCTATAAAAATGAATCCATATGAAGTACTTGGTTTAAAACCTGGAGCTACTCAAGATGAAATAAAAAGTGCATACAGAAAGCTTATTAAGCAATATCATCCTGATCAATTTGGAGATAATCCACTAAAAAACTTAGCAGAAGAAAAAATGATTGAAATAAATGAAGCTTATTCACAGCTTACTAAAAGTTGTGGTTCTAATACTAACTATGGAAATACTACAACTAGTTCTAATAGTTATAGTAATACATCCTCTACAAATTCTTATGAATATCAAGAAATAAGAAGACTTATACAATCTCGAAATTATGTCGATGCAGAAAATCGCTTAAATTCAATAAGTTATAAAACGGCTGAATGGCACTACTTATATGGCGCTATCCTTTTGAATAAAGGCTGGTTTGATTCTGCTCTTGAGCATATGAATACAGCAGTGAGAATGGATCCAAATAATTTTGAATATCGTCAAGGATTGAGTGCCTTAAAGCAAAGAGGCAGCGCATTCTCAAATCCATATTACAGAACTACAAATGCAAGTGGAAATGATGCATGTGATTGTTGCATTAAATTTTATTGTTTAAATACTTTATGTAACTGCTTATGTGGCGGTTTATCTGGTGGTTGCTAATATGAAGGCAAAACAAATTGCAGAAAGTGGAATTTTAGTTGCTGCTACTTTAGTTATATTGTACGCTGCTTCTATTTTTCCAATTAATAAAGTATCTACATTAACAATAGCTTCATGCATCATCCCTATAAGTATCATTAGAAATAATATAAAAAATACTATGCTAGTTTATATAGCTTCAAGTTTGCTTAGTGTATTTATACTTCCAATTAATATTTCAATATATTATATTTTTTTCTTTGGGATTTATGGAATTATTAAATTTCTAATAGAAAAGCATAATAAGCTATTTTTTGAAATAATAATGAAATTAATTTCTTTTAATATCTTAATTTGTTTAATATATCTTATAACTATAAATTTTTTAGGTGAATTAACACTACCTTTTTCTATATATTTATTATTTGGTGTAGGTCAATTTATCTTTTTGATTTATGATTATGTACTCACAATTGTAATAAGCTTTTATCTAAATAAAATTCATACTCATATTTCATAAAATACTAAATAATTTAATTTGTATCCTATATATTTTTTTATAATAAGAATACACTTTAATTAAAATAGTCCTAAAATATATACAATATTTTAGGACTATTTTTTTACTTAGAATAAAGCTCCAATCTTTAACGTAAATATTTATGCCAATTACTTATAAATACCTAAGCTTATATTATTTATCTTATCTAGTAAAACATAACATGCCTATTTAATTTTAAACTTTTGCAATTCATTATCCATGTAATTTGTTGATACAGTTAAATTTTGCGCTGAAGTTGCTACCTCTTCTCCTGCTGAATTAAGTTCTTGAGATGATGCTGATATTTCCTCAGCTGTTGCTGATATTTCTTCTGATATTGCAGAAATATTTTCAATTTTATTTAGTATATTTTCTTTCTTATTATTTATTTCTTTAAATATATTTACAGTTTGAGCAACTTTTGGTGTTGTAACTTTAATTCCTTCTGATATTTCATTAAATGCCTTTATTGTTCCATCTACAACTTGATTTTGTTTATTTATATCTTCACTAATTAATGAAGTATTTTCAACAATACTAGATGTATTCTTTAGTATGTTTTGAACTATAGTATTTATATTATTAGAAGAGTCTTTACTCATTTCTGCAAGCTTTCTTATTTCATCTGCAACTACAGCAAATCCTTTTCCAGATTCACCCGCTCTTGCTGCTTCAATTGCTGCATTCAGTGATAAAAGATTAGTTTGCTCTGAAATGTCATTAATTAAATCAGTCATAGCATTTACTTGCTTTATATCATTATTCATTTTTTCCAATGATGCACTAAAAACATTAAAATTATTATTTAGATCTTTAATTACATCCAGTAAATCTCTTAGTTCTTCATTACTATTTGATGATTTTTCTCCAATTTCCATAGTTAAATTATTTATTGTAACTATATTATTATTCACTTCATTTATATCATTTCCAAATTCATCTAAGTCAGAAGATATTTCTACTAAATCTCCAGCTTGACTACTTGTACCTTTGGCTACCTCTCCTATTGCTGTAACTATATTAGAAGTTAGTGCAGACATTTCTTCTGAAATTGCAGCTAATCCTGTTGCTTGATTATCAATTTTACCCGAATTATCTTTTATTCCTTTCATCATTGAATTAATTGCATTTACAGTATTATTTAATGCATTACTCATTTCACCAATTTCAGTAGTATCTTTTAAATACACTTTATCTACTTCTTTAGTAAAGTCACCAGATTCAATTTCACCAATTATACTATTTACTGATTTTATTGGTTTTGATATTTTAGCCGAAACCTTCAAAATCACTATAATCATAATTATAACTGCAATACTCCCTGCAACTATTTGTGATAAATTCATAACCCCTAGCTCACTTAATAATTCACTTCTGCTAACTATTACACCTATAGACCATCCTAAATCACCTATTGGTGCATATCCTATAAAAGCTTTTCCTGTACTCCTATCCCATTCTTCAACAGAATTTTCTCCTTTAATCATGTTACTAAATATTTTTGCTAATTTACTCTCATCTTCATTATTACTTGCTTTAATTACATTATAATTTCCATTTACTTTTTCATTATCTTTGTTTGCAATATAAGTACCATCACTATCAATTAAAAAAGCTTCTCCAGTATCTAAAAGCTTTATTTCATTTGTAATATTTGAAAAATCATCTCCATTTCTTAATGTTACAATAGCTCCTATTATTTCATTATTAGACATTATTGGTGCAGATAGTGCTACTATTAGTTTTCCATCTATTCTGCTTATAAAAGGTTTAGATATATATGCCTTTCCTTTCATTGCCTCTATAAAAAAATCTCTATCATTAATATCTACTACAGAACCATCTAAATATGTTATCATTCCATCTTTATACACTATTCCCATATTATTATTTTTTTGAACTTCTGAATTAGCTTTAAGTATTTTAAATTTTTCTTCTAATGATACATTTTCATCTATTATTTCAGGAATACTTGCTATTGATTCTATTCCTATAAGTTTTTGAGATAAAACATTATATACCTCTTCTCCTCCAATTCTACTTGTCTCTACAAGCAGTTTTTCCCCTGTATTAATCATCGCTCTTTGAGAAAAATACATTGCACTAACAGCTAGTATTATGCAGGTAATTATTGATATTGGCATTAATTTGATTATCATCATTCTCTTTATTGTATTGCGCTTTTTAATATTATTTTCCCTATTTAGCATTCTTATCCCCCCTAAGAAAATCTTTTTTGTAATCGTTTATTTAATTATACTCTTTTCGTCATAATTATGTCAATTTATACATATAATTTTATTTTAAAACAAAAAAATAAACTAGTATTGTTATTATAGTTTTAAAAGAACAACTTTACTAGTTTATATTTTATTACAGATATATTTTTTTATTTAAAATATCTTATATTTGTCAATAAGAGATTTTAAAAACTGTACAGTCTTTATAGGTGCTTTACCTATAGACGTTTCACCAGCTAAAAGAAATCCTGTGACTCCTAATTTAATAAAGCCATATACACTTTCAACTTCTGAAATTGATGGCATCTTTCCAATTTTCATATTATTTAGAATATGTGTTGCAATAATAAGATCTTTTTTTTCACTTTTAATAACTTTACTTATTATTTTTTCTTCATATATAGGAGTATCCTCAATTGATGTTTCTGGTATCAAGTCACCTCTTCCTATTACTATTCCATCTACTTCTTTTAAAATTGCATCTGTATTATTTATTCCTTTTACTGTCTCTAATTTTGCCCATATTCTAGGTCTATGTTTTCCATTTACATTACTATCGATAAATTCTTTTACCTCTTTTATGTTTTTTTCATTTTCTACAAATGAATAACATATAATATCAATTTCATGATTTAATCCCCAAATAATAGCTTTTTTATCTTTTTCATTTAAAGAAAATGAATCTCTATTTAAATCTTTTATATTACAGCCTTTACCTTTTCTTACTATTCCACCTTTTATAGTAACAGCTTTAATCATTTCATTTTCTTTAATTTTAACTTTAAAAATCATAGTATCATCTTTTATAGATATTCTATTATGATTTCCTTCATATAATATTCTATTTTTTATATTTAATGGTATTACTTTATTCTTAAAATTTCCTACATTAGTCTTGATCTTCTCATATTTATCTTCCCCACAAAAATAAATCTCTTCATTATCATATATTTTATAAATATATTCAAAGTTATCTGATATTCTAACTTTACTTCCTGATAAATCTACTATAACCGCTATATCTTCTTTTATTTCTCTGGCATTTTTTAAAATTCCTGCAAATTCTTGTTCATTTCCGTGTGAAAAGTTAAATCTTAATACATTTACACCGCTTTGTATTATTCCTTTTAACACACTTTTATCACTTATATTTGGTCCAACAGTTCCTATAATATACAATTGTCTTCCCCCAAATTATTATTACTATCTATTCATACTCAAAAGATTGAGTAATTATCACATATATACAGTAAATTTAAAGTTCTAAAATATATAAACACGAATAAATCTATATAGTAAAAAACTATTTAGGAGGCATTAACTTTGAAAAAATTTAAAATTCTTTCACTATTTATGTTTTTAATTCTTTTTATAAATGGCTGTACATTGATAAATCCTAAATACATAAATTTTTCTACTAAACCTAATAATCATTATTATACAGATCAACTTAATAAAAAAATACTAAACAATGAAAGCTTTACAATTTCTGTTTTTGACACTAACCTATATAAAGAAATTCAAGTATCTAATGATGACTCTTCTATTATTGAAAATTTCATAAAATCTTTAGTTACTAGTGACTATATTGACGAAAGTGTTTCAGATAAGGAACCTTTTAGGTTAAAAATAACTTTCAAAGATAGTAAATTCTTAATAAAAGTTTTTAATAATGCAACTGTTTCTATTTCTCCTTGGGATGGTAATTACGCTGAAGATTTTATTTCAATGAAAGACGTTCCTTTAAGATATAATCTTTATGATTTCTGTAATTACATTGAAAACAAATAAAACTTTATTAAAAGTTTTATTTATATATTGCAATAATGTTTCTTCATAAAATCTTACTGTATTATAGTAGATTTAATCCAGATTATTAATTCCAATATATATAGTATTACAAAATTTTAAAAATAGTGGCTGAATATTTATTATTTAAAACAAAAATTACTATTACAATGAGTTTTAAATATTATAAATTTTGAGCTACTATTTTCAGTTATACATAAGATTTACAGTTATAATCATAACAAAAGAGAAAAGTAATAAGTAATCTATGGTATTTTAATTTATCAAGCTATGTTATTATATCTTTAATACATGTTTATTTAATAATATATTTAACAATAACGTGGAGGAGGATACAAATATGATTAAAGTTGATTTTCATCTTCATACTACCTGTTCTGATGGTATTTTATCACCTAAAGAAGTAGTTAAAAGAGCTAATGATAATTGTGTAAAATATTTATCTATAACAGATCATGATACACTTTCTGGTATAGATGATGCTATTTTAGAGGGCCAAAAGTATAATATAAAAATAATTCCTGGGATCGAATTATCCACCCAATACAATAATGAAAGTATACATATTTTAGGTTTTTTTACAGATGAAGCTTATAAGAATAATGATCTTATCAAGTCTTTAAATAAGATTAAAAATCATAGAATAATTAGGGCTAAATCTATGGTCGAAAAACTAAAATCTGAATTTAAAATAGATATTAATTTTGAAGAAATACTTGAAAAGTCTGGTGATACAATTGCTAGACCTCATATTGCTAGAGCTATAATAGATGCTGGGCATCCATATGATTTTGAATACATTTTTGATAATTTTATTGGTAAGAATTGCAAAGCATATGTTCCGACATTAAAATTAGACACCATTGATGGTGTTAATTTACTAAAAAAATATAATGCTCTTACGTTTTTAGCACATCCAAAATTAATTTCAAACTCAAATATTTCTGAATTTTTAAATATTGGTTTAGATGGGATTGAAGCTATTTATTATCAAAATACTACTGAAGAAAATGATAAATTTGTAAAAATAGCAACTGAAAACAATTTACTTATTTCTTGTGGTTCTGATTTTCATGGTAATATCGATTCTGATTCTCGACATGGCGATGTTGGCTCTGTTTATATTCCAAATGAATATTTAAATAAACTTTTAAATGCATTAAATATAGATATGTAAATTATATTCTATACAAATATCATCCAGATTTTTAATATTGAATTTTTAAAGTATATAAGTTCTAATTAACAATTTAAAATATATAATTGCCAATAAAGATTTATGTCTTCTCAAGATTTCTTAAATTGCATTTATATTATTTATTATAATATATACATTTAGAATGAATTATAAATATACTCTAATTAAGAAGACTACTACATATGTATAATGTAATAGTCTTCTATTATTTTACTATGTTTTATATAGAATTATGCTTCAATTAAAAATGCTCTATAGCCTTTCATAGTTTCAAAAATATCAACTTTACTTGCTATTTCCCATGGTGCATGCATATTATGAAGTGCTACTCCACAATCTATAACTTCCATATTATATTGAGCTAGTATATAAGCTATTGTTCCACCACCACCAGCGTCAACTTTACCAAGTTCTGCTGTCTGAATTGAAACATTATGTTTTTCCATTATATTTCTAAGTTCTGCCATATATTCTGCATTAGCATCATTACAACCTGATTTTCCTCTAGCGCCAGTGTACTTGTTAAATACCATTCCTCTACCAAAAAATGCCGAATTCTTTTTTTCCATTACGGATGGATAATTAGGATCGAATGCTGCACTAACATCTGATGATAACATTTTTGAATTACTTAAGCATCTTCTTAATTTAAGATCTGAATACCCTTCAGTTCTGTCAATAACTTCAGCAACTATGTTTTCAAAGAACTTTGAATGCATTCCTGTTGCACCAATACTTCCTACTTCTTCTTTATCTACTAAAAGACAACAACATGTCTTATCTGATTCATTAATATCAAACATAGCCATTAATGAAGTATATGAGCATACTCTATCATCATGTCCATAAGCCATTACCATACTTCTATCTAATCCATAATCTCTTGCCTTTCCTGCTGGAACAACTTCTATTTCTGCTGATAAGAAATCTTCTTCTTCAAAATCATATTTTTCTTTTAGTATCTTTAAAATATTAGCCTTAACACATTCTTTTTTGCTACCTTTTAAAGGAATACTTCCAACTAAAATATTAAGATCTTCTCCTTCTACTACTTTATCAGCCTTTTTTGTCATTTGCTCTGCGGATAAATGTACTAAAAGATCAGAAACTCCTACAACTGGATCATTATCGTCTTCGCCTACACATATATTAATTAAAGTACCGTCCTTTTTAGCAACTACTCCATGTAATGCTAATGGTAATGTAACCCATTGATATTTTTTTATTCCACCATAGTAATGTGTATCCATAAGTGCTAAATCAGAATCTTCATAAAGGGGATTCTGTTTTAAATCTAATCTTGGAGAATCAACATGTGCACCTAGTATTTTTAATCCCTTTTCTAATGGCTCTTTTCCTATAATAAATAAAGCTATTGTTTTCCCTTTATTATTTGCATATACTTTATCACCTGATTTTAATTTATCTCCACTTTTAATTACATCTTCAATATTTTTATATCCTTCTTTTTCTGCTAATGTTATAGCTTCATTAATACATTCTCTTTCAGTCTTACATTTTGACATAAAGCTTTTATAACCTTCACAGAAATCAAAAATTTCTGCAACTCCATTTTCATCATATTTACTCCATGCATTTTTCTCTAAAATCTTTTCATCATTACTCATTTCTAATATTACTCCTTTTAATATATTTTTTTATATATCACTAATATTATTCATCCTATTTTCTATTATATCTACTGGTGTTATATTAGACATTAGTGAATATCTATAGTTTACAGCAGCTGCTTCTATTATGACTGCAATATTTCTACCTGGTCTAACTGGCACTGTTAATTTTTTAACTTTTACTCCTAAAATATCCATATATTCATTGTCTATTCCAAGTCTATCATAATCATTATCATCTTTCCAGTGTTCAAAATTCATTACTAATTTTATGTCTTTCTTTTGAACTACAGAGCTTAACCCATATAAAGATGTAACATCTATTATTCCTATACCTCTTACTTCCAACATCCCTATTGTTATTTTAGGAGAAAATCCAAATAATTCTCCGTCTATTTCTTTAATATCAACAGCATCATCTGTTACAAGTCTATGCCCTCTTTTTATCAACTCTAATGCTGTCTCACTTTTCCCTATTCCACTTTCTCCTGTAATTAATATTCCTATACCAGAAACATCAACTAAAACTCCATGAAGCCTTGTTTCTGGTGCAAGTTTATCAGCTAAATATATTGTTGTTTTACTAATAAATTTAGTAGTTACTAACTTACTTCTTAAAAACCACACATTATGCTTCTTAGCTTCTTTTATAAATTCTGGATGTGGTTCTAAATCTCTGGTAATAATCAAACAATTTATATCAAAACTAAAGTATTTCTTTACTCTCTTTTTTCTTAGTTCAATCTGCATATCATCTAAGAAACTCCATTCAGCCTTACCAATAACTTGTATTCTTTCAGGTGCAAAGTAATTATAAAATCCTGTTAATTGTAGCCCTGGCCTATTTATATCGTTTACTGAAATTTCTATATCCTCTTTACCCTCAACTAATACTTCCAAATCTAAATCATTTACCAGCTTTCTAACTAAAACTCCCAATCTTATCATTCCTTTTTATTATTTTTAAGTTCAATACCCTCTAATTGTGCTCTAAAATTTCTTTTAACATTTTCTATATATCTTTTTCTTAATTCCCCTTGAATAATTTTTTCTTCTTCTGTAAGTTCTCTTTCTTTACTATGTTTATATAACAAATTTATCTTTTCTATTACCTCTTCTATTTTCATATTTTGAACATCCATTTTATTCTTCCTTTCTATCTATCAATAATTTTACCATTTTAAGCATAATATTATCAACAAAAAATCTTTCGACATCATAATGTTGTTATTTTATTAGTATTGTCGAAGAGTTTTATTGTAAATTTTATCCATTTATGGTTTTTTATGTTATGAATTTTACTATTTAATAAGTTTTAATTTGCTTTATTCCATTTTCATGCTATTTATTGTCATTAATTGTATGACGAAACCTTTTTACAAATATTGTTTTTTTGTTTATAATTAACCTATAAAAAGCAACCATATTTGGTAAAAAGAGGTGTTATTATGAATATAATGGAAGTTGTTGCAATTAGATACAATATATTACTTAGAAAAAAATTACTAAATATTTTATTAGTAATTTTTAAGCCAACTAATAAACTAATAGTTCTTTTATCTCAAAATTTGGACAAGTATGTTTCTCTATATCAAAAATTATTATTTTTTAAATATTCTTATAATAATAGTAGTCGCAAATATTTAAAAGACATAGCTGCATAATTAATTATAATTTATAAAATAAATTTATTATGATTAATTTCTTGAATAATGTAAAAATTTTTTCAAATTTTTTATTTGAGCTTATATTTTTTGATATAAGCTTATTTTTAACAATAAAAATTATCTTTTAAAATTTTTTAAGCTTAATTTTATAATTTATCAGACAATAAAAAACACCTCATAACTGAGGTGTTGAATTCAAATCATAGCTCCCAACATGCCGTTAACTTAAATATTCAATACCTGCGCCTCGCAGGTGGGTTAAGCTCAACTTCCTCCTGTCATCTTCCGACACAAATGTGTTTTATGAAGCCCGACATTAATAAGTATGTTGCGAATCCCGATAATGTCATGTAGGTTGAATATCTTAAGCTTTACGCACATCTCAGGAAATCTATGAATTAATTATAACACAAATTCTCACATTTTCAATAATAATTTATCTGTAATATATTACTATAAGTAATCGTTTAAAATCTCTTCTAACTCTATATCAGTTAATTCACTAGAAAATGCTGCAAAAAATTTCAAATATCCAACTTCCCCATTTTCCATACCAATTTCTTTATATTTTCCTTCTACTTCAAATTCTTCTATTATTTCTTCAATTATTGATTCTACATTATCAAGTGCAATATCCTTTAAATATGGAATGTAATATTCGCTATACCACTCATCACTTTCAGGTTCAAAATCACTCTCTTCATTAGAATAACTTTTTGCTGCACTTAATTCTTCTTTATCAAAATCATAATAGAATTTTACTATGGATAAGTCTTTCTTTTGTTTTACTTCTTCAACTTCAGTTAAATCATTATCTTCCAAATATCCAATTATCTCTGAAATATCCATTTATCTCACCTCATTAATTAGTATAATAATTTTTTGTATTCTTTTTTAACAGCTTCAAACTCTTTGTCATCCTCAACAAGATTTAATTCTTCATTTCCTTCTTCATCTTTATCTATTCTAAAAGCGAAAATATCCTGACATTCATCTTCTAATGGAGATAATAGTAAGTATTCTTGTATACCTAAATATATTCTCGCTATCGCTTCAAAATCAACTTTATTTCCTTTTTCATCTTTGAATGACATAACTTCTTTATCTTCCAAAATATTCACCTCATCTTTTATTGACTTAAAATGCAAAACAGATTTAATTTTTAAATCATTCTAACTCTATTATATGATATTTGACATTTTTGTCTATATTATTTCATTATTTTTATATTAAATTTATTTAATATAAAAATAGATATCTCAAAATATACTTTTTATTTGAGATATCTATTTGAAAATTAATTCTTATATTGTCCCCTCTGCATTAAACTCACCAAAGACATTATATATATTTTTTCTTCTTGCCCTAGCTACTGCTTTTACTAACACATATGCTATTACACTATCCACGCAGTGGTGCAAAATCCCACCAACTGCAGTTATTATTAATAATTGATAAAGATTAAACCCTACAAAAGGTATTACCACAATCATTTCTAATATTCCATGTATAGGAGCTGTTATTGCTGCAGCTTTTACATAACTTTGATTTTTAATTATTATCTTTGCACCAATATATCCTACTAATATATGAGTTGCTGCTCTTACTACTACTGGCATAGGAACACCTGAAATTAGGAAGCCAAGTGTAGATCCTATTCCAACAACAATTGCTACTGCTGGTGATATTAACATAGATAACATCATAGGAACATGTGCAGCTAAAGTTGCTGTAAATGGTGGTATAGTAATTTTTAAAAATCCAAATTGAATAGGTATTATAATTGCTAATGCAGTAAGCAATCCTGCATAAACCATTTGTTTAATTTTATTGTTCATTTTATTGCCCCCTATTTATTGTATATACACTAGTATATATTATATGACGACTATAGTAAATATATTTTCATAATAATATATTTATAAATACTTGTTCAATTTTAAAATAAACTTTATAATTGTATAAAGTTTATGTAATTAATTTATTTTTTTTAAGGAGATTAAATAATGGAGAAATTGACTATACTAGGGACTGGTTCTGCAATGGTAACTAAATGTTATAATACATGTTTTACTATTTCTGATGGAAATGAACATTTTCTTGTGGATGCTGGTGGTGGAAATACTATACTTACTAATTTAGAGAAATCTAATATATCAGTTAATCAAATACATAACATGTTTATATCGCACAATCACAATGATCATATTCTAGGAAGCATCTGGGTAATTCGTTTAGTAGCTCAGAGTATATTAAACGATAAATATATAGATAATTTGAATATTTATTGTCATAGGACTTCAATAGATGCAATTAAAACTATTTGCTCTTTTGTCCTTCAAAAAAAATTTTTAAACCTTTTTGATACAAGAATTATCTTTAATGAAATAAATAATAATTCAGTAGTTGATATTCTTGGAAGAAAAACTACTTTTTTTGATATAGAAAGTACTAAAGATCTTCAATTTGGATTTAAAACTTGCTTATTAAATGGAAAATCTTTAACATTTTTAGGTGATGAACCTTATAAAGAAGGTATTAAAAAATACTGTGAAAATGTAGACTACCTTTTTCATGAAGCCTTTTGTCTTTATTCACAAAAAGAAATATTTAAGCCTTATGAAAAACATCATGCAACAGCAAAAGATGCTTGCAAAAATGCCAGCATACTTAATGTAAAGAATGTTATTTTATATCATACAGAAGATAAAAATTTAGAACATAGAAAAGTTCTATATACAGCTGAGGGAAGAGAAGAATTTAATGGGGTAATCTATGTCCCTGATGATTTAGATACAATATCTATGTAGTCTATTAAGTTGATATAAAAATAAAGCTATGCAATTATCTAAATCACTGTAAAATTAGTGATAATAACAAGCATAGCTTTATTTTTATTAATTAGATCCTATTATATAATCATCAAATCTATCGCTTAATTAACAATATTCCTATAGAGATCAAACTAAATGTTAAACTAAGTAACATTATGTACGTAACAACCTGTTTTGTTGAAAAACCTTTTTCCTCAAGCCTAAAGTGTATTTGACTTCTATCTGCTTGATAAACAGGTTTCCCTTCTGAAAATCTTTTAAAAATCACAAATAAATTATCAAATATTGGTACTGCTAATGCTAATATTGGTATAAATATACTTAAGACTGTAGCTTGCTTAAATGCTCCATCTAATGCTGTTATACTTAATATAAATCCTAACAAATTTGCTCCTGAATCACCCATAAATACTTTTGCTGGATATTTGTTATAATATAAAAAGCCTAATATAGCACCTGCGAGTATTATAGATACTAATGCAGACGACTCTTGAGATAGTATTATTGCTGCAACAAAAAAAGTAAGTGCAGATATTAGAGATATCCCTCCTGCTAATCCATCCATGCCATCCGACCAGTTTATTACTGTTGTTACTCCAAAAATCCAGGTAATTGTAAGTAGAAACTGAATAGTTCTACTTAGTTCAATAAATTCTCCACTAAATGGATTAGTGAATCCTCTAAAAACTATTCCAGCATTAAATACAAGAATTGCTGCTAATAGTTGGACAATTAATCTTGGAAATATAGGAAATTCCTTTGACTTAGTTTTATAATAATCATCTATAAGTCCTATTAATACTATTAATGTTGCTGCTATAAAAACAATTATCTGTTGCTTCATATCATCTTTCACAAATAAAAAATAAGCAATAAAAAATCCCAAATATAAAACAATCCCGCCACATAATGGTGTTGGTGCCTTATGTTTCTTCCTCTTATTGGGTTTATCTGTGAATCCTATCTTTATAGCTAGTTTCATAATAAATGGCATACTAATTAATGAAACCAAAAGCGAAACTATCATCGCTATTAAATATTGCATCTTATCTACTCCTTAGTTAAATCATGTTGTATTCATTTTCATATACAAGTTACAATTTTTTCATTACCTATTTGATTATACTATTAAAGGTATTCCATATCAATTACAAAATTATTAAGGTTATTTTTATATTAAAGTCTTTAATTTATTTTTTATATATTAAATAGTACTTAAAATAGTTGAGAAATTTAATCAATTATTAATTAAAACATTCGTTCATATTAATGCAAGTTAATTGAATATTTAACTTTATTTCTTTATTAAATCATAATGTATTTTTCAGTTAAATATCCCTAAACTAAAGGCTATATGTATCGTTAAATTGCATTAAAAAGGGGCTATCACATTAAGAAGTTTTCTACAATATATCGTGATTATAAATAATCAATCCTCTTAATATATTCTAGATTTTACTTTTAGTGTGACAGTCCCTTTTAATTATCCTCTTTGTTCGATCATGCTCTTAACCTTCATTAATCTAGTTGTTGCAGATCTTTCATTTTCATCTAGTCTCATTCTAATATACTTTATAGTCTCTTGATAATCTGGTATAGTTCTATATTCAAGAGCATTAACTCTTCTTCTAGTCTTTTCAATTTCATCAGCCATTAGCTGACAAGCTTTTTCTACTTCTGCA
>ERZ1036424.486-NODE-486-length-15287-cov-4.007484_pt1 | contig 15287 bp, 13 predicted proteins | sample MGYA00514221_ERZ1036424 | MGnify/ENA primary metagenome ERZ1036424 (study PRJEB33795, sample SAMN09464939) | human gut metagenome | host: Homo sapiens | place: USA: Stanford, California | collected 2016-11 | study: EMG produced TPA metagenomics assembly of the...
TTAATATCCCTCCCTCCGCTAGCTTAAATTAACTCAGCTATGGGCTTAATAACATATTCTATATTATACAATATTTAAATAAATACTGTCAAGAAATTAAGCCTAAACATCTATTATATCATTACATAATCTGTAAATTTTAGCCTGGTGGCCATTGTAAACTTCTTCCTGCAAGAACATGAAAATGTAGGTGCTTTACCGTCTGTCCTCCATCTTCTCCACAGTTATTAACAATTCTATATCCTTTTTCAGCTACTCCAAGTTCCTTTACTAATTTATTAATAACTTTAAATATATGTGCTATGATATCTATATTATTTTCATCTAATGCATTTGCACTTTCAATATGTTCCTTTGGTATCACCAAGAAATGAGTTGGTGCTTCTGGATTTATATCATAAAAAGCATATACTTTATCATCCTCGTATAATTTTTTACTAGGAATTTCCCCTTTTGAAATTTTACAAAAAATACAATCCTCCATAAATTCACCTCCTTAAATCAATATCTTAATTATTAAATTAGAATAATTCATTTATTGTGCTAATTAAATCATCAAAGCTAGAAACTTATAAATATTATATAAGAAAATACTAATGATTTCTAAATATATTTAAAATCTCTTTAATATAAATTATACAAAATATTATATAATTTTTCCAGTAACGTATTCACCATTTGCTTCTTCTATCTTACAAGGAATTATTTTACCTTGCATTTCTTTATTCCCATTCATTATTTCAACTTTAACATAATTTTTAGTATAACCTTCAAAAACTCCTGGTTTTTTAGGCACTTCTTGCTCTACTAAAACATCAAGTTCTCTGCCTACTAGAGCTTTACTAAACTCCCCTTCATTATGTTCATTTAATTCAATTAGAGCTTTGCTTCTTCTATCTTTAACATTACCATCTAATTGATTAGGCATTTCAGCTGCTTTAGTTCCTTTTCTTGGACTAAACTTAAATATATGGGTTTTAGTTAACTTTATCCTTTGTAAAAATCTATAGGTCTCTTTAAATTCTTCTTCGGTCTCTCCTGGAAATCCTACAATAACATCTGTTGTAATAGATGAGTCCTTTAAATTTTCTCTTATCATATTAACAGCTTTTTCATATTCTGCTGCTGTATACCTTCTATTCATTCTCTTTAAAGTTGCATCGCACCCACTTTGAAGTGATAAATGAAATTGTGGACATAATTTTTTCATATTTTTCATTTTTTCTATGACTTCTGGAGTAAAGAAACATGGTTCAATAGATCCTATTCTAACTCTCTCAATTCCATCAATCTTCTCTATCTCTTCTAACAAACTTATTAAAGTTATATCTCCTTCCAAGTCAACTCCATAAGAAGCTGTATGGATTCCAGATAAAATTATTTCTTTAAATCCATGTTCTGATAATTTATTAATCTCTTCTAAAACTTTTTTAGGATCTTTAGAGCATGTAGTTCCTCTAGCATAAGGAATTAGACAATAAGTACAGAATCTATTGCATCCATCTTGAATTTTTAAAAAAGCTCTAGTCTTATCTTGATATTCTTCTATATTTAATTCTTCAAATTTTTTATTTTTAAGTACTTCTCCAACCATAATTTGAGGTTTTTGTTCATCCTTTGCCTTATTTACATAATAGACAACATCACCCTTATTTCTTGTTCCTAGTACTACGTCTACACCTTCTATTTCTGAAACCTCTTTAGATGCAACTTGTGAATAGCAGCCAACTGCTGCAATTATAGCATTTTCATTTGCTCTTCTAGCTCTCCCTATTATTTGTCTTGATTTTTTATCACTCATATTAGTAACTGAACATGTATTTATAACATAAACATCTGAATAATTTTCAAAGTCTGTAACTTCATATCCCTCTCTTATGAATTTTTCAGCCATAGCTTCTGTTTCATAATGATTTACCCTACATCCTAAAGTATAAAATGATACAGTTGGTCTTCTATTTTCTTTATCATTAAATGATTTATTATCTATATTTGAATTAATTATTTTAATTTGACTTTTTACCATATGGTAGCTTTCCTCCTAAACTCTATTTATACTACACATTTCAAAGTTTAATATATTTCTTTACATAAAACAAGTACTGTTGTTCTAGTTTCACTATCAACTATCTAATCATAATAAAATCTAAAATTATGATTAGATATGTTTTTATAAATAAAATGTACCTAAAAATATACACCTTCTTTTTAAAAGTCTATACTATTAGGTACATTTTTACTATATAAAATAATTTTTAAATTATATTTCCGCCTATATCTCCTAGTTCATACTGAATTAATGCTGTTGCTGTAAATCCAGCTGTCTCTGTCCTAAGTATTCTTTTACCTAAAGTCACAATATAAGCCCCTTGCTCTTTTAAAAGATTAATTTCATCTTCCTCAAAGCCACCTTCTGGTCCTATTAAAATTCCTACATTTATTATATTATCTAAATCTGTATTATCATTTTTAAGTTTATTAATAAGGCTTTTTATACCAAAATCTTCTGCATTTTCATATGGAATCAATACCAAATCCATTTCATTCATTTCACTTAATGCTTGATTAAAATCAATAACCTCTCTAACATTTGGTATAATACTTCTCTTTGACTGTTTAGATGCTTCTAAAGCAATTCTATTTAATCTATCCAATTTCTTAAATTCACCTTTTAATTTCACATCTACTCTAGACGTAATAGTAGGTATAAACTCTGATATTCCAAGTTCTGTTCCCTTTTGGACTATTAAATCCATCTTCTGTCCTTTAGGTAAACCTTGAAAAAGATGAACTTTAATTTTGCTTTCATTATTAATATCTAATTTTTCTATTATTTTAATTATAACTTCTGTTTTACTTATTAAATCTATTTCACCAAGATATTCTGTGCCTTCACAGTTATTTAAAATTACTTTTTCGCCTTCATTTAATCTTAAAACCTTGTAAATGTGTTTTACATCATCACCAATTATCTTTCCTTCTGTTTCATTAATATTACAAGACTCAGTAAAAAACTTATGCATATATCCTCCTAATTAACTGCTTTTGCCACTATACAGTTCCACTCTCCATCTTTATTAATTTCTATAATTTCAAAGCCACACTCTTTAAATTTTTCTTTAACCATATCAACTCTATCATGAATTATGCCTGATGTAATGAATAGTCCTCCATTATTTAGTGCTTTCTTAACATCTTCTGTTAGTACACATATAATTTCAGCTATTATATTTGCTACTACAATATCTGCTTTTCCTTCTACAACGTCTAAAAGATTTCCTTCTAATACTTCAATATTATCTAAGTCATTAAATCCTATATTTTCTTTAGATGAATCAACTGCTACAGGATCTAAATCAACACCTACTACATGCTTTGCTCCAAGTTTTGCTGCCACTATAGCTAATATTCCTGATCCGCAACCAACATCAAATACAGTCGTATCTGGCTTTACATATTTGTCTAGTGCCTTAATACACATTCTTGTAGTTTCATGAGTTCCAGTTCCAAATGCCATTCCAGGATCTAGTTCTACAATCAGTTCTTCATCTTGCTTATCATATTCTTCCCAAATAGGCTTAATTACAATTTTATCAGTTATTTTTACTGGCTTATAGTACTGCTTCCAATTATTTGCCCAGTCCTCTTCATGCATTTCTTTATAGCTTACTGTTCCTTCACCTATATCAATTCCTAATTCTTTAATATCTTTAAGCTTATCATTTATAATGCTAACTATTTCATCAACCTTATCATCTTGTGAAAAATAAGCTTTAACTACAGCTGCTGTTCCTTTATGCTCTAAAATATTTATATCTGCAAAATCCCATGTTAATGGTCCTTGTTCTCTTGAAAGTAAATCTTGTGGATCTTCAATTGAAACATTTGGACATCCTAATCCATAAAATATTCCTGATATTGGCTCCAAAGCCTCACTTTTTGTTATTACACAAACTTCAATCCATATTCCATCCATCTTTATCATCCTTCCTCATTACAAATAATACTATAATTTTACACCTACATATTATGTATTTCAAAAAATAACTAATCTGCTTTGTTCTTCACTCTATTTAATTTAATTTTTAATTAATCTTATTCCTTTACAGCAATTAAAAATTTAGTATTTATTCCTTGTTGAGTAAACATTTTTTCATGTTCTGTCTCTACATTTCCTTCAAAATCACTTTTATGAAGATCATATGTTATATACTTAATTCTAAACCCTGCATCTTTAAAATATTCAAGCGACTCTTCAAATAATTCATCATCATCTGTTTTAAAATAAATTTCGCCTTTATCTTTCAAAAATATCTTATATTGATTTAGTTGTCTTGTATGAGTTAATCTTCTCTTTTTATGCTTTTCTTTTGGCCAAGGATTACAAAAATTTATGTATATTCTGCTTATTAAATCATCTTCTCCTAATATCTCATTAATAAGACCTATTTCTTGAGCCATTAACTTCACATTATCAACTTTCTTACTTTTATCTTTATAAGCATTTTCAATATTTCTTTTTGCTAACCCTAATACTTCATCTTTTATATCTATTGCAATGTAATTTATATCTGGATTTTCAGAAGCATGCACAGCCATAAAAGTTCCCTTTCCACATCCAAGTTCCAAATAAATAGGTTTATCGTTTCCAAAAAAATCTTTCCATTTACCTTTATATTCCTTAGGATTTATTACAAAAAACTCGCAACTTTCAAGTTCAGGTCTTGCCCATGGCTTTTTTCTCATTCTCATGTTTGTTCACTCCATCTTTTATCATTCATAATAATTATACATATTTAAATTTATATTGCAATAAATAAAGATATTGCGAACCTTTAAATTTAGAGTATACTCACCGAAAAATTTTAGGTAAAGATGTTCTAAAAAATAGAGCCATGCATTTACTTCAATTGCTGAAAAAATAAGCAAGAGTTTCTATTATTCCATAACAAGCCATTGAGCTAGTTAAATAGTCAAAATAGAAATATAATGAATACTTGTTTCATAAAACTAGAAAAATAGAAGTAAGGCTTTCATATATTTTAAGTTGTGCCAAAAAAGTTTGCTCCTAAAATAGTTATTTGATAGAATTTAATCTTTTTAAAGGTAAATATATTTCTTATGACTATGTTTTAGGACAAACATATTTGAACAACTTCAAATAAAGAAAGACTAATTTCTATTTTTCAATGTTTATTGCACAAGTATTTATCACATTTCCATTTTATTATTTTAAATAATTAGCCCAATAGCTTAATATGAAATAATGAAACTCTAAGCTTATTTTTTTCTTATGCACTTTGCGTAAAAGCATGACTCTATTTCTTGGTATAGAAGATTCTTACGCTTAAAATTTATCAATCACTATTATGATTAACTTGACAAAATTTTTCTAATATATTTATATCCTTAGGTTATCTATCTATAGATTATTTATAGTTTAGAATATCTTTAGAGATTTTTTTGTATATACCAATACTATTTTAATTAATCTTTGAGTTATTACCAAACTAGAAAATGAGGACATATATTTATGTAGAGTGCATCAAAAAAATTTTTATTAGAATTTCATAATTTTAAAATTTAAAACTGTTATTGTCTGAGCGTATGCGAGTTTAACAGATTTATGTTTTCAAATTATAGAAATTCTTTAAAAATTTTTAAGCAATCGAAATAAACATATGTCCTCATTTTCTAGGAGTATTAACAAAACTTAAAGGTACACCATATCTTTAGATGAGGCACTATAATTGTTTTGCTTTTAATATATAGTCTTTTAAAATATTACATGTATGATTAAATTCTTCTTGCTCTTTTTCTGTTAGTTTTATTTCAATTATTTCTTCCGCCCCATCTTTTCCTATTATTGTTGGTACACTTGCAAAGACATTGTTTTGTCCATATTCTCCTTCTAACAATACAGAACATGGTAAAATCTTCTTTTCATCATGAAATATTGCTTTCACAATTTCTGTAAGTGCTGTTCCTATCCCAAATTCTGTTGAACCTTTTCCATTTAAAACTACCCATCCTGCATAAGCTGTTCTTTTTACAATATCAGACAAATCAAGCTTTCCATAAGCTTCTTTTTTTTCTTCTATTAAATCAAGTAATAATTTTCCCCCTATTGAAACATGTGACCATGGGACCATTTGTGAATCTCCATGTTCACCCATAGAATAAGCCTGTATTGATTTTTGATCAATTCCTATTTCACTAGATAATATCCTTCTAAGCCTTGATGAATCTAAAGCAGTTCCAGTTCCAATGACCCTATTTTTAGGCAATCCTGTTTTTTTCCAAATATAATGTGCTATAACATCACAAGGATTAGAAATAGATACAAAAATGCCATTAAATCCTGATTCCATTATTGGATCCACAATAGTTTTTATAATTTCTATTGTCGATTCTAATGTATCTAATCTAGTTTGTTCTTTATTAGGTAATGGACCAGCGCTAATTATTACTATATCTGCATCCTTGGCATCCTTTAGCGAGCCTTTTCTAGCTTCTACATGATGTGGCAAATAAGCTACTGCATCACTTATATCTACAGCTTGAGAATTAGCTTTATCTTCATCAATATCTACCATTATTATTTCATCGCAAACACCTTGTGTTGCCAAAGCAAATGCACAATGTGATCCAACATGTCCTGCACCAACTATCAATATTTTTCTTGTCTTTATCCCCATTTATAAGCCCCCAATATTTAAAATTTTATTTACTATTATATTCTAATAAGGCACTTTTTTCAAATTTTTCATTTATAGTATTTACAATTGTAAAAGAGAAAGCCATCTAATTTTACACAAAATATTAGATAGCTTTATACTAATTATTTTTTATATTCATTTACAAGTTCAATTAATTCATCTTCATATTGTTTTATATAGTCTCCAAAATTTATGTTTTTCTTTTCTACAAGTAACGCCAATCTATATAAGAATTCTGGAATATCCTTTGCAAGTAAGTCCCCATATATTTTCCCTAACATTGCTTTTCCCTCTTCAAATGATCCATTCATATGCAGTTCAAATACATCTTCTAATTTATTATTTATTTTTTTACGTTTTCCAGTCAATCCTAGTAACACAGCTTCATGAATTCCACATGAATTTCCGCATCCTGATATATGAATTCTTGGTAATACATCTTTTTTATAGTTCTTTTCTTTAAAATAATTAATTATATTATTGAGAGTAGTTTGGCTTTCTAGAATACCTACTTGACATGTTGGCACTCCAATACAGGACACACTTTGTTCCAAATGTGTTTCTCCTCCAATATTTTCAGTCATATCCAAAATTTTATTTGCTTCATCACCATTTAAATTTCTAAAATATATTCCTTCAGTCATAGTAAGTCTTATTTCAAGATCTTCAATTGATTCTAAATTGTCAATTATGTTCTTTAGATCTTTAATATAAAATTGCCCACCAATTGGATGAAGATATACACTATACAATCCATTCTGTTTTTGCTTATATAATCTTAAATGTTCTCTTGATATTTCTTTTCCTTTTTTTCTTATATCAACAATTCTTATATCTATTTTCAAATTACTATTAGCTTTTATTTCTTTTAGTTTGTTTTTATAGATCCTTATAAATTCATCTCTCCCCATTCTTTCTAATATATACCTAATACGTGCCTTGTTTCTATTTTCATAATCGCCTTCTTCCATAAAAAGTTTTACCATTGCCTCTACATAATATAAAACCTCATTAGGATTTATTAACTCATCATATTCTATAGCTACTCTTGGATTTCTTCCAAGTCCTCCTCCCATATATACTTTAAAGTAATTTTTATTATTTCTTCTAACAGCTAAAAATCCTAGGTCTGTAATATTACAATGTCCTAAATCCATATTACTGCTAGAAAATGATACTTTAAGCTTTCTAGGTAGTTTATATTGTGTAATCCTATCTAGAAAATAATTATTTACAGCCAATGCATATGGTGTTACATCAAAAGCCTCAAATCTATCAACACCTGCTAGAGGTGACATAGCAACATTTCTAGGATAATTTCCTCCTGCCCCTCTAGTATATATATTATTTTCAAGTCCAAATTTCATTATATTACACACTTCATCTATTGATAAATTATGTAACTGAATAGCTTCCCTTGTTGTTAAATGAATTTTTTCTAATCCATATTTTTTAGCAATATTATATATTATTTTTAATTCGTTTAAATTTGTTATACCTGATGGAATTCTTAATCTTATCATAAAAGTTTTTTTATTTCTCTCTGCATAAACTCCCATTCCGCCAGAATATTTTTTAAATTCCATAACAGATAGTTCTTCTGATACAAACTTATGACCTAATTTTCTAAAATCCTCAATTTCATCTAATAGCTCTTTTTTCAACTTATTCAATTTTTATTTACCTCCAATAGAAATTTTTATTTATTATAATAAAATATACTTATTCAAGTTTAATTATGTTATAAAAATAATTTCCCCCTTAATTATTTTTTAAATTCAAAAAAAATAAACTGCTTTAAAAATTTTTAAAACAGTTTACCTTTTATTCTATTTGTTTTTTCCAAATAATTTTTTCTTATGAGTAGTATTTTCTTCAAATTCTTCTCCTGATGCTTCCATCAAATCATATAAAGCTTTTTTCTGCTTTTCATTTAACGTCTTAGGAACATCAACTATTACTTTTACATATTGATCTCCTTTACCACTCGAGTTCACTCTTGCTATTCCTTTACCCTTTAATCTAAACATAGTTCCAGATTGGGTACCTGATGGAACAGTATATTTAACATTTCCATCTACTGTTGCTACAGTAATTTCTGTACCTAAAGCAGCCTTTGCCATTGAAATATGTGTATCTATATATACATCATTTCCTTTTCTTGTGAATACTTTAGATGGAGTAACATTAATTTTAACATATAAATCCCCTGGGCTTCCCCCTCTTAATCCATGTTCTCCTTGCCCTCTAAGAGGCATTACATTTCCTGTATCAACACCTGCAGGTATGTTTACTTTTATCTTTCTAGTCTTTCTGACATTTCCTTTTCCTCTACAACTTGCACATGGTTTTTCTACAACTTTACCTGTACCACCACATTTATCACAAGTAGAAGTTGATACAAAACTTCCAAGAGGTGTTTGTCTTTGTACTCTTACTTGACCTGATCCATTACATGTTGGACATGTTTTTACATCAGTTCCTGGTTCAGCACCAGAACCATGACAATGTTCACAGTTTTCACTTCTTGTAATAGATATTTCTTTTTCAACTCCAAAAACAGCTTCTTCAAATGTTAGTGAAATTGTATATTCAATATCATTTCCCCTAACTGGTCCATTTCTTCTTCTTGTACTTCCTCCGCCTCCAAAGAATGTATCAAAAATATCACCAAAACCACCCATGTCAAAACCATCAAATCCGCCAAAGCCGCCTGCGCCACTAAATCCTCCAGTACCATCAAAAGCAGCAGATCCAAACTGATCATATTTTGCTTTCTTTTCTGGATCCGAAAGAATTTGATATGCTTCATTTATTTCTTTAAACTTATCTTCTGCCTCTTTATTTCCTTGGTTCCTATCTGGATGATATTTTACAGCTAATTTTCTAAAGGCCCTTTTTATCTCATCATCACTTGCACCTTTTTCAAGTCCAAGTAATTCATAATAGTCTTTATTTGCCATTTGTATTCATTCACCACCTAGTTTTATTTACTCTAGAAAAGGGAAGACGAGCTTGCCTTCCCTATCCTATTATATTAGATAACTAAGTTTTAGTACACTTATTTATCTTATTTATCTTCATCTACCTTAAAATCAGCATCTACTACATTATCATCTTGAGGTGCACTTTGAGCTCCTGCTGCTGCATTTGGATCAAATCCTGCTCCTTCTGCTCCACCTGCTTGTTGATACATTTTAGTAGCTATTGGATAAAATGCTTGATTTGCAGCTTCTATAGCAGCTTTAATTGCTTCAATATCTTCTCCATCTTTAACTTTCTTAAGTTCATCAATTTTATCTTGAACTGATTTTTTCTCGTCTTCTGTAGCTTTATCTCCAACTTCTCCTAATGTCTTTTCAAGTTGGTAAACTGTTTGATCTGCATTATTCTTTACTTCTATTTTTTCTTTTCTCTTCTTATCTTCTTCTGCAAATTTTTCTGCTTCTTTTACAGCCTTATCTACTTCATCATCACTTAAGTTAGTTGATGCAGTTATTGTTATATTAGCTTCTTTTCCTGTTCCCTTATCTAACGCTGATACCTTAACAATACCATTAGCATCTATATCAAATGTAACTTCAATTTGTGGAATTCCTCTTGGTGCTGGCGCAATTCCTGAAAGAGTAAATCTTCCTAATGACTTATTGTCAGCAGCCATTTGTCTTTCACCTTGAACTACATTAATTTCAACTGAAGTTTGATTATCTGCATAAGTTGAGAATACTTGGCTCTTCTTTGTTGGAATAGTAGTATTTCTTTCTATTAATGGAGTAGCTATTCCACCAGCTGTTTCAATACCAAGTGTTAATGGTGTAACATCAAGTAATACTACATCTTTAACTTCTCCAGTTAATACACCTGCTTGAATAGCAGCACCAACTGCAACACATTCGTCTGGGTTAACTCCCTTTGAAGGTTCTTTTCCTGTAAAGTTCTTAACTGCTTCTACAACAGCTGGTATTCTTGTTGATCCACCAACTAATATTATCTTATCAATATCACTTAATGAAAGCTTTGCATCTGCTAATGCTTTCTTCATTGGTTCAATAGATCTTTGTACTAAATCATTAGTTAATTCATTAAATTTAGCTCTTGTTAAAGTTAAATCAATATGTTTTGGACCTGTAGCATCAGCTGTTATAAATGGTAAATTAATATTTGTTTGAGTTGATGATGATAATTCAATCTTAGCCTTTTCAGCTGCTTCTTTTAATCTTTGAAGTGCCATCTTATCTTGTAATAAGTCAATTCCATTTTCAGCTTTAAATGTATCTGCAATATAATGCATTATCTTTTCATCAAAGTCATCTCCACCAAGCTTAGTATCTCCATTAGTTGATAAAACTTCGAATACTCCATCTCCTAAATCAAGTATAGATACATCGAAAGTACCACCACCTAAGTCATATACTAAGATCTTATGATTTGAATCCATTTTATCTAAACCATATGCTAATGATGCTGCTGTTGGTTCATTTATTATTCTTAATACTTCTAATCCTGCAATCTTTCCTGCATCTTTAGTTGCTTGTCTTTGGCTATCATTAAAGTAAGCAGGAACTGTTATAACTGCTTGAGATACAGTTTCACCTAAATAAGCTTCTGCATCAGCTTTAATTTTTTGAAGAACCATAGCAGAAATTTCTTGTGGTGAATATTCTTTTCCATCTATATTAACTTTATATCCTGTTCCCATATGTCTTTTAATTGAGATAATAGTTTTATCTGGGTTAGTGATTGATTGTCTCTTAGCAACTTGACCAACCAATCTTTCACCGTTAGCTTGGAATGAAACAACCGATGGTGTAGTTCTTGCTCCTTCTGAATTAGCTATAACAACTGGTTCTCCACCTTCCATAACTGCTACACATGAATTTGTAGTTCCTAAATCAATTCCTATAATTTTTCCCATTATATATTCCTCCTAAAACTTCATTTAGTTTATTTTTATCTATTTTTATTTTAATTTGCTACTTTTACCATTGAGTATCTTATAACTTTCTCGTCTTTCTTATACCCTTTTTGGAATACTTCAGCAACTGTATTCTTTCCTAAATTTTCATCTTCAACGTGCATTACTGCATTATGAAGGTTAGGATCAAATTCTCCTGATGCATCTATTTCTTCAACTCCAAGTTTAGTAAATGATTCTTGACATCCTTTTATAGTCATTTCAATTCCTTTTTTCAAATCATCTACACTTCCATCAGCAGCTACTGCTCTTTCTAAATTATCTAAGATTGGAAGCACTTCCTTAAGAACATCTACATATGCATCACTATATATGCCTTCTTTTTCTTTAGTGGTTCTTTTTCTGTAGTTATCATACTCTGCAGTAACTCTTAGAAGTCTATCTTTTATTGATTCTATTTCTTCTTTCAATTTTTCATTTTCATTTTTAATTTTTTTAAGCATATCAAGTTCATCCTCTTCTGTGCTTTCTTTACCTTCTAAAACTTCCTCTTTTTCTTCTAACTTTTCATCATTTTCATTAACTTCTTCATTTATAGAATTATCTACATTTGTATCTTCGTTAACTTCTTCATTTTGAATATCTTTATTTTCTTCCATATATTTAAAACACACCTCTTCTCTTTTCTTAATAGTTATATTTTTGATTTGTTAATATATTATTAAGCTCTTTTATAACCTCAGACATAATGGCAATTACCTTTGGATAGTTTATTCTCCTTGGTCCAATTAAACCAATCTTTCCAATAGGTCTATCACCAAAAGAATATTCAGCAGATATTATACTGCATTCTTTCGCTTGTGGTTTATAATTTTCATCTCCTATACTAATAGTAATATCATCTTGTGGATTAAATAAATCCATTATAGTATCTTTATCGTTTAGGAGCGAGAGCATTTCTTTGGCTTTATCAATATCATTATACTCTGGATAGTTAAATATATTAGTTGCCCCATCCATAAAAACCTCAGATGAGTTTGAAGCATTTAGTGTTTCATATAATGCTGGCAAAATTGCATTAAATAAGTCATCATATTCACCCAAATCAACTTTTAAATTGTTAATAACTTCTAAATTAATTTCTTCTATAGATAAGTTTACTAATCGCTTATTTATAACACTATTAATCCTATTTAAAGTCCTTATTTCTGGTACTCTATTTAATCTGATTATATGATTTTTTATTAATCCAGTATCTGTTAAAAAAACACAAACTAAACTATGTTCATCAACTTTTATAAGCTGTATGGACTTAATAAAACTTTTCCTAACTGAAGGTGTTTCAATTACACAAGTTAATTTAGTAAGCTCAGATAAAAGCGAACTCGTTTGCTTTACTATTTTATCTACTTCAAGCATTGCAGAATCAATTATATATTGTTTAATCTTTAGATTTTCTTCAACTGTAAGTATTTGATTATCCATAAGTTTATCTACATATAATCTATATCCCTTGCTTGAAGGAATTCTTCCAGCAGAAGTATGAGGCTGTTCTAAATATCCCATATCCTCGAGGTCTGCCATTTCATTTCTTATAGTTGCAGATCCAATTCCTAAATCATAATTTTTTGCAATTGTTCTTGATCCTACGGGATCTCCAGTACGAATATAGTCATTGATAATAGCTTGAAGTATTCTTATTTTTCTATCATCAATACTCATTACCTCACCTCTTTTGTTAGCACTCATCAACATCGAGTGCTAATGACTATATTTAAAATATATTATTTATGTGGTTTTTTGTCAATTCTAATTATATTTATTATAAGTATTTATAGTAGATATCACGTTAATTTTATGAGTTTATCTTTATTTTTCTTGTAATTTCTCAATTTTACTACCTTAATTATTTTATAATATAAAATCGCTCATAACATAATTTGAAACTTCTATTCCTCTAGGACTTAAATATAGTCTTCCCATATTAGAAATTAATAATTCTTGCCTTATATTTTTTTCAATAACATCTTTATAAACCTCGTATATATCTTTGTTGAATCTATGTTTAAATTCTTTTTCTTCTATTCCATCTATCATTCTCAACCCCATAAAAACAAATTCTTCCATATTATCAGTTAATGTATTTTTATAGTTATCACATGTTACATCTTCATTTTTATTAATTTTTTCTATATATTCCTTAATATCATCTATATTTTTAAATCTATTACTGTTTATAAAAGAACTAGATGACACTCCAACACCTAAATATTCATCACATTTCCAATAAACTTTATTGTGATAACATTCCTTATTATTTTTAGAATAATTAGATATTTCATATTGATGATAACCATTTTTCTTTAACATATCTTTTGAATATATATACATTTCTCTTTCATCATCTTCTTTAGGTAAAGGTAGCTTATCCTTTTCATACCAATTATAAAAAACCGTTCCTTGTTCTATAATCAGGCTATACGCTGATATATGATCTGGGTTAAGATTTACTATTTCTTTTAAAGTTTCTTTCCAATCCTCAAGACTTTGATTTGGTAGTCCAAACATTAAATCTATATTTATATTTTCAAAGCCTATTTCTCTAGCTAATAAATAATTATTTTTAAATTCCTCATATGTATGAATTCTTCCTATGGATTTTAATAATAAATCATTTGTTGCTTGAAGTCCTATACTTAATCTATTTACATTATTTTTTTTCATTATTATTAAATTTTCTTTTGTTAAAGTACCTGGATTACACTCAATTGTAAATTCAATTTCATTATTAAAATTTAAGTTATTGATTGTCTTTAATAAACTGTCCAATTGATCATTTGTAAGATATGAAGGTGTTCCTCCTCCAATGAAAATACTTTTTATTATATATTTGCTAGCTTTGTCTAATATTTCTTTATTTAAGGCCTCTACATACTCATCCATAAGACTTTCTTTACCCGCATATGAAGGGAAATCACAATAAAAACACTTCTGTTTACAAAATGGAATGTGTATATATAAAGATATTTCTTTCATTAAAATTCCTCCTAAAATCTAAAAAGAGACTGATACTTATTTGATCAGTCTCTTTATTATTAATTTATGATAATAACTTTTCTGCTTGCTCTTTTAATAAATCAATTTTACTGTCAGCATCAACTACTGAAAAACCATATACATCTAAAAAATTAAAGAAATAATTTGCAAATGCAATCTTTTTATTTCTCTTTATATTTAATTCACTACCTATTTTTTCCAAAAACTCTACTTCTTTTTCGTCATATTCTCCATCAATAAGTGCAAGACCAACTAGTTCAAAATAAACAATGTTTCTTTTTCTCTCAGAAGAATTCTTTAAAGATGCATAATCCAAATTACTTTTCTTTATTTCATCTTCTTTAATTCCTAGTTCTTCTAAATAATCATTATAAAGTTCTTTTTCTTCTTTTGCAAAAGCATTGTCTACATTCGAAAGTTCCTCTACTAATTTCATGAAAGCAATGCCCTCATTTTGGTTTAACTCATTTAAAAACATTTACACCCCTCCTAAATCTCTTAATAAATATTATATTTTAAATTGAAAATTTAATCTACAAATATTATATAAAATTAATCAACTTTTAAAACTGCCATAAATGCTTCTTGTGGAACTT
>ERZ1036424.490-NODE-490-length-15194-cov-3.548847_pt1 | contig 15194 bp, 14 predicted proteins | sample MGYA00514221_ERZ1036424 | MGnify/ENA primary metagenome ERZ1036424 (study PRJEB33795, sample SAMN09464939) | human gut metagenome | host: Homo sapiens | place: USA: Stanford, California | collected 2016-11 | study: EMG produced TPA metagenomics assembly of the...
AATATAGTCCATTTAGATTTTTAAGAAAATCTAAATTAGATGAAGAATTAGAAGAAGCACTTAATAATGTAATTAAGATGATTGAAAAGAGAAAAGAAGAAAAACATTATGTATTTGATACTGATAAGGGTGAAATCATGTTTGATATAGATGATATTTTGTATATTGAATGTTTTAATAAAAAAGCGTATATAAAAACCTTTAACAGTAAATATGAATTATTAAAAGTTAAGTTTAATAATTTATTAGAAGAGTTAATTAAATTTAATTTTATTTCTATATATAGAAATTGTGCTATCAATATTAAATACATTTATTCAATAGGCAAAATAGATGTAACATTAGACAATAAAGAAAAATTAGCAGTAAGTAGATATAAAATAAATGATTTGAAAAAAGCATTTATTTCATATGCCCAATAGGATTAATGCAAAGTATTAATGGACAACTATTAGAATTTTCATTTGGCCTAATTGAAAGTGTTTTATTCTTCAATTTCTTTTCAAGTATTTTTACTAAGAAAAATAATAATGATAAAAAATATCTCTTATGCATTGCTATATATGCTATAGCAATTTATATTTCAACTAACATGTCGTATTTTACTAATATGAAGCTTGTATTTAATATAACTGTTTTAATTGCTTTAGTGATGATTTTATATGAAGGAACATTAAAAAATAAATTTATAATAATAATTATTGCTACTATTGTAATGATTTTATCTGATATAGTCACAGTGAATATTATAACAATGCTTATGAAAATAAATATACAAGAAGTGATTTTTGAACAAAGTGCATATAGAATATTTATGGTATGTGTTAGTAAATTATTATCATTTATTACTTTAAAAACAATTAGTTACTATATTAATAAAAAAAATTTAGATATACCATTAATTTATTGGTATATGTTAATGAGTATATTCGTTGTACTTTTTACTATACTTATATCAATTGGTAAAATAGGAGCTATAATAGAACAATATTTTAGTGAATCACTTTATTTAATAATATGTTCAGTTGGTATATTAATTATAACTATGTTAATAAATTATATATTTATAAAGCTTAGCAAATATTACCAAAAAGAACAGGATTACAAAATAATTGAGCTAAAAAATGAATTTTTGGAACAATGCTATTTAGAACAACAAGAATTTCATAATAAAACTAGCAAGCTTAGACATGATTTTAAAAATCATAACATCTGTATACTATCTTTATTAAAAGACAACAGAATTGAAGAAGCTAAAAAGTATGTAGATAGCATGAATGATGTGATAACTTTTGATTCTAAGTATATAAAAACTGGTAATGATATTATTGATATTGTATTAAATCAAAAAAGTGCTTTAGCAGAAAAGAATAATATTAATATGAAAATAGATTCTAATATACCAAAAGATATTAATATGGAGCCTATGGATTTACTTTCTATTTTAAGTAATATTCTTGATAATGCTATTGAAGCAGTTATAAAAGTAAATAAAGATATAGAAAGAAAAATAAATATAAAAATAAGTAAATATAAAGAATATCTATTTATATGCATTTCAAATACAAGTGAAAAAGACCCAAGAAATATAATAAAAAAATCTGAGACGACTAAGAAAGATAAAGCTAATCATGGATTAGGATCTAAAATAGTAAAAGGTATTACAGAAAAATATAATGGATCTATAGAATATTCTTATGAAAATAACCTGTTTACAATAAAGATATTAGTAAATATATTCTAAAAATAAATATTAAAAAAATAGAAATAGTATCAAAAATTAATTTTAAATTAAATTTTGATACTATTTTTTTGTTATGGAATTTAAGACCTATATTTACATTTATTACAAAAATAATTGATATTAAATTAATAATTTTATTACAATAAAAGGAAAAAAATAACCACTGGGGATCAAAATCTTACCACTGGGGAAAATTTTAACACAAGCAAATAAAAGTGTGATATTATGTCAAAAGAAATGAGGTGGATAAATTTGTTAAAAATTTTATCAGAAGATTTAGCCTTAATCTTATTAAAGAATAAAATTATAGATATTAAGGATAGAGATATTTATATATATGGACTTGAGATTATTTTATCAACAATTGCAATAACTTTAACATTAATATCTATGGGAATAATTTTCAGAAAGCTCATTTTAACGTTAGTCTTTATTTCAATATTTATGCTTTTAAGAACATATACTGGGGGATATCATGCAGAAAAGTTTTCACAATGTTTTTTTACCTCCATTGGAATATACATAGTTGAAATAATAACAACTTCATTAATAGCTGAGAAATATAAAATGATTTTAGGAATATTTTTTGCACTAGTTTCAACAATAATTATTTTTATATTTTCTCCAGTAGAAAATTCAAATAATCCATTGACTTTAGAAGAAAAGAGAAAATATAAAAAGAAAAGCAGAGTAATAATTCTAGCTATATTAACATTTATACTTATAGGTTTTTATACTAACTGTATTAAAGCTGAAATAACATTTATGGTTAGTTTAACAATATTATCAATAGGAATTTTGACTATAATACCAGTTTTTGAAAGGAGAAAAAAATATGTTTAAAAAAAAGATTTTAACATCAATTGCAAATGTTACAAGAAAAGTTGCAGAAACATCAAGTTCTAAGGCATCATTTTATTATTTATGTCAGCCAAAGGTGCCTAAAGTATTGAAAGACAAAAATAAGAATGAGAACATTAGCAAATAAGCGTTAAAAGATTTTATTTAACAGAAGTTTATAAATGTATTATTTTTAGGGAGGAATAAAAGGGTGGATATTATTCAACAAACCAATAGGACTATTTTATTTGAGGAAATAAATCCAGAAAAATTAGATTTAATTACAGTAGTTGGAGATACAAAGGATATAAATAGTTTAAATGATGACAAAATAAAAGAAATTAATGAGCTTTTTTTGGTTAATAATTTTGATGAGTTTTTAGAGAAGTTTGCTCCAGTGGTTTATTCTTTTTACAATGCAAATAATCAAAAGGTTATGTACACCTTAAAAAAACCAGAGAATATTCCAGATGGACTTGTAACAGAAATTCCAATAAATCAATCAAATGATTTCTTAAAGATGCTATTTACATTAATAGATACAAAAAGATCACAAGGAATAGCAAATGTAGATTTTAAATTTGAAAATTTACTAGATATGATATCACCAAAGAAGGTAATGGATGATATAAGACAATCTAGAAAGGAAATTCAATATACATACAGTAAGTATGAAGAATTAGATGATGAAGATCCAAGTAAGCTAGATTTAGGGGATAAGCTTAATAATATGTTTGAAGAAGCTAGTGGAAATTATAACAACATTATGGCCATGCTTCCACTTGCAATTGAAGATATAAAGACAAGACTTTTACTTGGAGCAGATGATAAAAAAGAGGGCAATGAAAAATTTGAAATAGGCGTTTTAAGCATGGGGGAAAATGGAGAATTAAAAGTTTTAGAAGCACCTAAAGCTGAAGAAACTTCATTAGTTGCTGTAGATGATAAGGCAAATGTAGGATTAATAGAAGCTTTTGAAGATGACTATGAGGAAGTTAGCGAAGGTAAATCTGATTATGTAAAAAGCTTAGTAGTTAGGACATTTTGTCCTCTATCTTCAACTATGGAAAGTTCAATAGATACAGAGTTAGAGGTTAATAACTATAATACTTATTTAGAATTCTATAAGAACTCTAAAGATGATTTTATAAAAACTGTTAAGCCATTAATTGAAAAAATAGTTGGAGTAAAAATGTTCTTTGATCAATACCAAACAAAGAATAAAGGAATGAGACCATCTTTACTAGTAACAAATTCAAAGCTTAATAGATTAGTTAATTCAAATAATTTACCAAGACTTGAAGCTTATTTAAGCTCAGTAAATGATAAAAATGATTTTGACAATGCAATATGGTTTGGAATTGTTCCTTCAATAGAGCTTGAAGCTCAAAGTAAGAACAAGGTTAGAGAGAGATTTAAGGCTAATAAAAAAATTGAAAAGACTGATTCAAATACAATGGAAGATTTAGCTATGCTTTTAGATACAGTTCAGAATTATAGAATACAAGTATTCTTTAGTTTTGAGCCAAGAGAAGATACTACTTTTAATCATATAGCTACATCTGGAATTGATAAATTTGTAGACAAGTGTGAAGTTTTAACTAGAAAGACTTATAGCGAATTTGCAATTCCATGTATACCTAATTTTACAGTAATTCCTAAAGAAAAATCAGGGGTAGTTCTTGATAAGAGAATGATTCTTTCAGAAGAAGGTGCTGTAGAACTATCAAAGGAAAAAGAGGATATATTAAAGCTTTGGATAGAAGGAGTTTATATTGGAAGTTCTTATATAGCAGCAGGTATTGTTGCAGCTTACCAATGTCCAGAATATTTAAAAGAAAATTATCGTGATATATTTAGTGAATATCCAGGAGTAAGATTTGATATTGAAGCAGCTGATAATGCACTTAGGGTTACAACAACTTTAGCTAAAGAAATATCAGGATTCACTAATGAAATTAAAAATTCAATAAATAGAAAGAACTTTGGCTTTGTATTTTCATCAGAAAATGCTCAGTTAAATGGCAAAGATATAAAACAGATAACTGTTTATAAAGCAAGAAGTTTACAGGCTAATGAAAATGATTTTGAATCTATTTATAAAACATTAGTTACTACTTATATAGAAAGAGTCTTAAGATTCCATACAAATGATTTTAAAGAAGACAATATTGTTAGATTCTTTAGTAATAATCCAAACAGTGTGAAAAGCAAATGGGTTGCCCATAAAGAATATGCAAATGCAATTATTCAAGATGGAGATGACATTAATTTTGTAATAAATGATAAAAGTGGAATTTGCAATATTGATCTTGTGTTTAATGGAAATGTTAAGAACCTAGAAGTTGAAATTACTAGAAGCGATGTAGGCTAATTTCAATAGATATTTATATGTCTATTTTAAAAAAAAAAAAAAAACCAAAAGGGAGGATAAGAAATGGGATTTAAAGTAAAAGTTGAAGGTGCTGAAAGCATTGATTTAAGCATCGAAAGTATTTTAACAGTGGAGTTTAAAACAGATACTCCAAATGATTCTAATGCACGTTCAACAGATTTAGGAACATCATTAGTTATTACTGGTAAAATCTTAACACCAGTGGCAGGGGAACCAGCTGACAGCACTATTAAGTTAGCACAATGGTCTCTTGTACCAGCGGAAAAAGCAGATTGTTATAGAAGTGTAACAGTAGATGTTATTTCAGCATCACAAGTAGTAAGACAAATGACATTACCAAATGCCTTTGTAGTAGACTATGAAGAACATTATGGAGATGAAGAAGGTGTAGGTACATTTAAATTGTACGTTAAACAAAAGAAAGATAAAACTGCACAAGTAAAATTTGAAGGCGGATTTGGTGAATAATAAATAGAGAGGTTGTGAAAAAATGGGATTTAGAGTAAAAATTGAAGGTGCTGAAACAATTGATCTTAGCATAGAAAGTGTTGAAAATGTAAAACTTAAAACAGATACTCCAGAAGATACAAATGCTCGTTCAAAAGATGTAGGAAGCACAATGGTTATAAGCGGTAAAATATTAACTGCATTAGATGGAGACATATTTGATAGCACAAGACAAATGGGAGTTTGGTCATTAGTACCAGCAGAAAAAGCAGATTCTTATAGAAAAGTTACTGTAGAAGTTATTTCTGCAGATCAAATAATAAGAAAGATAACTTACCCAAATGCTTTTGTTGTTGATTACAAAGAACATTTTGGAGATACTGAAGGAATAGGTACATTTGAACTTACAGTAAGACAAAAGAAGGACAAGTTAGCTGCAGTTACAATTGAAGGCGGATATAGCGCTTAATTGTAAAGCATAAATAGGGTTTTTCTCTTGAAGATTAAATTTCAAGAGAAAAATCCTTTATTCTAAGTAAAAGAAGAGGTAACCTTTGTGAAAGATTATTATAAAATACTAGAAATATCAACAAATGCTAATAAAGATGAAATGAAAAAAGCCTTTAGACAATTAGCTAAAAAATATCATCCAGATAGAAATTCTGGAGATGAAAATGCCCTAAGGATGTTTCAAGAGGTAAATGAAGCTTATGAAGTATTAAGTAATGATAAATCAAAAGAAGAATATGATAAAAAAAGAGCAGCCTTTAATACAAATAAAAATAAGCAGACAAAAGGAAATGAAAAAAAATCAGCTAAAAATAGCAGAACATCTCAAGATAAAGCTGATAGTATTAATGATTTAAATAAATATTTTCAAAGCTTTTTTGGCTTTGAAGCAAATTCAAATAATATAGATAAAAGTAAATTAAAAAGAGAAAATAATAATCCAATAGATACTAGCAATATTTTTGATAGTTTCTTTAAAGTTAAAAAAAAGTAATGAGGTGAGTTACCTTGATTAAAAATAATAATGGATATGAAGATTCTAATAATAAGTTAATAGTGAGCCTGCAGTTAATCAATGTTTTCATTGGAGTGATAATTGCCTTAATATGCATAATAGCCTACATTACAATTGAATCAATATACTTTAGAGGAATTATTATTATGTTAGCTATAGGATTTGGAATAGCAGGCTTTATTAAATTATATGATAGGCTTCATAAGGTAGAAGAAGTAATAAAAGCTGAGAGCAATATTAATTCAATAGAATTAGTAAATGAAGAAAATGAAATTATAAAACGCTGGGATATTAAAGACAAAATATCATTTATTATTGGAAAAAACACTATAGATAATAATGTCTTAGTTGATTTAAATACATCTATTTACTCAAAATTAATTGAAGACAATCATGCAGTTTTAAATTATGCAGCAGGTAATTGGTATATAGAGGATTTATCACGTGAAAGTGAAGTATGTATTCAAAAAATTGAAGATAGTAAGAAATATAAAATAGTTAAAGATACACCTTGTATTGTAAAAAAGGGAGATATTATATTTATTGCTAAAGTAAAACTTTTGCTTAAGTGAGGGGAGATAGATTAATGGGTCTTATTAGATGTCAAAATGGACATATGTTTAGTGAAAGACGTTATGGTGCAATATGCCCATATTGTAATATAGATACTTCTAAAAAAGAAAATAAATTAGAAGCTGTGCCAGAAATTTCAGATATAGAAACAAACCTTTTGTATCAAGAAGTTGAGCCAGTATGTGGATGGCTTGTATGTATTGAAGGAACAAGGGTAGGTAAGGACTATAAAATAAAAAGTGGTAAAAATTTTATTGGCAGAGCTGATGATATGGATATACAAATAATTGGAGATAACCACATTGCAAATAGAAACCATGCAATAGTAGTATATGATCCAAAGAAAAAGAACAATGTACTGCTTCCAGGAGATTCATCTGGAATAGCATATTTAAATGGTGAGCCAGCTTATATGCCAACAGAACTTTCATCTTATGATGTAATTGAACTTGGCAAAAGTAAATTTCTTTTTGTTCCATTTTGTGGAGAGCATTTTGAATGGCAAGATAATGAGTAGGTGCTAGTTATATGCAAAATATTAATGAATACACCAAAATATTAATAATTATCTTATTAGCAATTATTTTAATAATCTTAATTATAGCTAGGGATTTTATATTAAAAAGAATAAATAAAAATGATTTAGAAATAGTTAAAGATATAGTTATTGGAAGAGAAGAAATTCAAGAAGATTTTTTGGATAGTGTAGCTTCACCTTGTGGGACTTTAGCTGTTTTAGCTGATGGACTTGGGAAAAATGAAGCAGGAAGATTATCAGGAATTATAGCTGTAAAAACCATAAAAAATATGTTTTTAGAAGAAGGAAGCAGAGAAAAAATCAAATATTTTTTTAAAAAAGCCTTTAATAAAGTAAATCTTGAAATCATAAAAAGAGTAGAAAAAGATAAAGGTGGAGCAAGTGTATTAAGTGTAATAGTTATAGATAATTTTTTATACTATGCTTCAGTTGGAAATGTAATGCTATCAGTATTTAGAAAAGATGAACTCACTAAAATAACAGAAGGACATTCCATAAGTGAAGTTGCAAAAAATGCATATTATGAAGGGAAGATAGGAAGGCAGGAAGCATTGTATGCCTTGAAAGAAAAAAAACTTCTTCATTATATAGGTGAGGAATCTTTTAAAGATATAGAAGTTTATAAAAAGCCTATAAGGCTTAAGAAAAATGACATAATAGTTCTTATGACTAAGGGAATATATGAAGGCGTAAGATGGATAGAGCTTGAAGAAATATTATCAAAAACAAAATTAACTTTAGAAGAGAAATTGGATGAAATAATAGAAGTAGCATATAACAATAATATTTGTAATGGAAGCATTATACTTATGAGATATTTAGGAAATAAAAAATAAATTATAATCCTATGTAAATTATGACTAAAAACAAGTTAGGGTGAATTAAATGAGAAAACTAAATTCAAAATTTAATACAAATTTTGTATCAGAAGAAGGAACTTTTTTGCAGAATAAAGATTATTTTGCATTTATTGAATTAGACAAATATGCCTGTTATGTAATTGCAGATGGAATAGATGAAGATAAAGAATTAGAAAGTGCAAAAATAGCAGTTACAGCTTTTATAAAAGCCTTTAATGAAAAGCCTACTATGAATAAATTTCTTATTAGGAAATATTTAAAGTTAGCTAATAAAGCACTAATAGAAAGTAGTAGAAATGTAAGATTAAAAGCATCAATTACAGTAGTAGTAACAAACTATAGTAAACTTGTTTATTCAATAATAGGGAATACAAGATTTTATTTCTTTAAAGATGGGTATTTAAAAGTTAAAAGTAAGGATGAATCCTTAACTCAAGAACTAGCCAATAAACAATTAATACCTTTAGACAGATTGGACAAACATATAGAGAGAAATAACCTTTCATCATATCTTGGAGAAAATATATTAAAAACACCATATATATCTAAAAAAATAAAGTTAAATGATGGTGATGTTTTTGCACTACTTACAAAGGGAATTTGGGAAAACTGTGATGAAAAAGAAATAGAAGATGCATTAGAAGGAGCAAAAGATCCTAAAGAAGTAGTTGATAGTGTAGAAGAGATAATATTATCTAAGCAGCCTAAGAAAATAGAAAATTATACCTTTGCCTTAACATTTGTAGAAAAGGCATATATTAATCCAAATAAAAAGAAAACAATTAAAAAAGTTATATTAACAGCAATTCCAATACTTTTAGTTATTGCTATTGGAGCAGTAGCTTTTACTATTAAGAATAATAAAAAGAAAGATAGTATTAAAGCCATGGGAGAATATAAGATAAATGCAGAAGATTATATAAAAAATGATAATATGGAAAAAGCTAACTCAGAATATAAAAATGCATTAGATATAGCTAAAAAATATAAGCTTCATCCAGATACAGAAGATTTAGATGAAGAGTATAAGTACACAGAGATTATATTAGATGCAGATAAAAAATTAGAAGATAAAAAATATGAAGATGCCTTAGATAAGTATACATTAGCCTTAGAAAAAGCTGGTGAGAGTAAAGGTTTAGGAAGAAGCTATATCTTAAATAAAATAGAGACAGTAAAAAATTGTTTAACTGTAGCTGATCTTTTAACTTTAGGAGATGAGCAGTTTGAAGCAGGAGACCTTGGAGCAGCAGAAGAGAACTATAAAGAAGCAAAAAGATTAGCCATAGATTCATATTTGAAAGATGAAAGAAAAGAAGCTATGGAAAAATTAGAGAAAATATATAGTAAAAATGCAGATGATGCAAAAGCACAAAAAGCAGATGAAGATAAAGCAGCAGATGAACAAAAACAAGCTGAAGATGAACAAAAAAAAGCAGATGAAGATGCTAAAAAGAAAGAAGAGGAAAATGCAAAACAAGAAGCAGAAGATAAAAAGGCAGCACAGGAGGCACAGAATAAAGCAATAGATCTTAGAAAAAATGGAGATATGAGCTATGTTTTAGGTGATTATGTAAGTGCAAAAATGTATTATGCGTTGGCAAAAGAAGCATTTGAAGAAATAGGATCAACCAGTTTGGCAAATGAACTGGAAGAGAAGATAAATCTTATGGATAGAAAGATTACTGATACAGCAGACCAAAAGGAAGAAGCAGATAGATATCTTGAAGAAGCAAATAAAAAATATCTAGCAGGTGATTATAATTCAGCTAAGGTGTTATATCTTCTTTCAAAGGATATATATGTCAAACTTGGATTCACTGATGATTCTGCAAAAATAGATGAAAAACTCAAGGCAATAGGGTAGGTGTAATAAATGGATAGCAGGATTCATAAGAAACTAAATGATATAGAGGATTTAAATGACAGAATACTTTTAAAGGGAATTTTGAATAGTGTTTTTTCATCTTTAGAAGATTACACCAAAGAAAGGTTTGATAATTTAGAAAAAAGAGTATTTGATGAGATACCTTATGAAGAAGCAAAATATAATATTTACTGCACAATTCTTAATAGGCATAAGCTAGATCCAACAGATGATTTTATGTATCCTATCATAAAAGAAGATGCACTAGAAAAAGAATATGAAGCAAAAGATATCTTAAAATCTCTTAGAGAAAATACTATGGAAAAAATATTTAAAGTGTTTTTAAAATGTGATTATTTAACCTTTGAAGATTTCTTGAAAAACGGTTCTAAGTTTAAAGGGAGAATAGAAACAAATAAGAAGACACATATAGCTTATTTCAAAGTTTCTAGAAATATTGAGTACGAGCAAAAGGTAATCAGTCTCTATAAGAGCTTTATAAATAATAATATAAAGTGGACAACAATTAATAACCCATATATTCATAAGATTGCAGATGTAATACTAAATGAATGCGAAGATGAAATTGATCCAGAAGAAGAGATTGTGAAAATAGATGTGGACTTTGGAGAATACAGCAGCTATGTGAAATATGACATGGTGCCTTTATGGAATATAAAAGAGCTTAAGCTTAAATATGGAGCATTTCCTACTCCATGCATAGATAAAGTAAATTATGAACATGTTCTTTCTACTATAAAGGAAGGAGCAGATAATGGATATCTTGTTAATACAAAAGAAAAACACATAAATTATATAATGTTTAGAAAAGAAGCTATAGTTATTTCTACTAATATAGATGAAAGTATTAAGTGGGATATTTTAAAGATTGTAAACTGTGAAGAATCTAAAATTCCAAGTTATGAATATGAGCTTATGACTAATAAAGTTAAAGTGAATTTTTCTAATAAAATATCTTTGGAAAAGAGATATACAGTAAAAACAAAAAGTGAACTTGCAAGAGTTATAAATTCATTTGAAAGCTCAAGATATTTAAAATTTAAAGAAGTTGTATTAGAAGATTTTGAGAATTATGCTGCTGATGAAACATATGATGTTAATGATTTTATAATAGATGAAATAAGAGATGATAATGTAAAGAGAAGATTGATACTTCAATTTGAACCTGTGGATAAGGAAAATTATATGAATAACGATATTTTAAGTTTCTTAGTTTCAGAAGTATCGTTTTTATATCCTGAATACAAATGTGAAGGAATATTGCTATGAATTATATCTGGGAGGCACTGCTTAAAGCAGATAAAGAGAACATAGACAGAAAAAATATTAAATTCACAAAAGCAGAAGTATGCAGTCCATATATGGAGATGTCTCTTGAAGATTTAAATTTAAAGCTGCTACCAGAAGAACAGTCTATAGAAGTTAATATATATTATAGATTCTATGAGATTTTTAAAGAGTTATTTAATATTAATTTTACAGAAAGCAGAGAACTTAGAGATACCCTTTTAGATATAATTCTTCATTATCTTGGAGAGCTGAACTTGAAGGAAGGAATATGCAAAGAAGAGTTCCAGAAAAAGTTTTTAATGAAAGATATATGTGAAGGAGCATATGGAGAAACATTAAGAGAAAACATCAATAGCTTAAATAAAGAAGATATAAATATTTTTCTTAGTGGACTTATTACAGTATATAAGAGTGGAACATCATTACAGATTTTTAATAAGGTTTTAAGAAATATATTTAAAAGAAGTACTATCTATTCAAGTAAGGACAAGCCTAAAGATATATACATATATCTTAATGAAGTAAAGAATAGAAATTTAGAAATGAAAATAGAAGCTATAGTAGACACTTTTCTTCCAATAAACATAAATCTATCTATATTCTGGGATAAGCACTTTGGAATAATAGGGGTAGATAACAGCATGAAGATAAATGAGATTGTGATGGTTGAGTAAAAACAAAGTAATTATAAAGTATAAAAAAGGGAGGAAAACATGAGTTTATATTCGTACAGATTACAGAAAGATATTAAAGAAGAAGAACAAAAAAATACATACAAAGAAAGGAATTTAAAGCTCATGACCACCTTTCAGTTAAGGGAAATCTGTCAGAAGGAGAAACTAGTTAAAAGTATAGTAAATCCACTTGATAAGGATGAACTTATAAGTCTTATTATGAAATACAGAGGTGAGAAGGAAAAACTTCTTATAAATAGACACCTTGAAGGAGGCTTTGAGAGAATTGAAAGGCTTTTTAAAAGGAGTCACAAGAAAATTATAAATGCTAAAAATATAGACTATCCAAGTAAGATAACTTTTTATGGTGATCTTGCTATTGGAATCTATGATAATTATAAAGTTAATTTTGAAAAAAATGTATTGGACGAAAACAATGTTCTTTTAGTTGATGAAAACTATAGGGTCTGCAGCATTTTTAATAAAAAAAAAATAATGCAAAATAATGAATGCAGTTATTTTCTCGTAAAGAGTGACAAAATTGAAGTAAGGGAAAGTGACAGCAGACATTATAATCTGCTGTTTTTTGATGAGAGAAATTCAGATGCACTTTATAACACTTATGAAGGTGATGATATTTTAATAGAAGCATCTATAACTTTCATTTCAGTCCCTATTTTAGAAGTTGACATAAGAAGTGCAGAGCAGAGTGACTTACCCTTGGCGATAGATTTCGGTACAAGCAATAGCAGCGCTGGGATTTATTTTAATAGAGAAGTCTTTGAAGGAATAAATAGAGATTCTGAAAAGGAAGACTATGAAGAAGAAAATATTAATCTTCTTAAAGTTTTAAAGGAAACACATGACTCACAGTCGCTCGTCGGTGTAAGTTCGACTAATCAAAATCATAGATTTGGAGTCTCACTTAATGAAAGCAAAGGTGATGCTTATTTTACTCCTCTTATTCCAAGTATTGTAGGAATAAAGAAACTTGAAGATAATTATGATGCTTCTACTGATAGTACTAATTTAGATAGTGAAAACCGAATTGTCAAATATATTTTTGGATATGAGGCGCTTTCAGAATCTAATAAGAGATATGTAGATGATAATCTTACTGTATTTTATGACATTAAAAGATGGGTAAGTGATTTTGAAAAATATGAAAAAGTAATTGATATTGATGGTAAAACAGGATTTGTACAAAGAAAGAATATAATAAAGGCATATTTGGAATACATCATATCACTTGCAGAGTCTTATTTTAAATGCAGATTTAAAAATATCTATATATCATGTCCATCTAAACAGAAATATAAATTTCACAGTTTATTTAAAGAAATTCTAAGCGATTATAATGTGCAGAGTGACAATATGCTTGAAGAAAATGTAGCTGTTCTTTATAACACAATCTATGATTTAATTCGAAAAAAGAAGTATGAACAGGGAGTACCATATAAGGCACTAATAATAGACTGTGGTGGAGGAACTACAGATCTTTCAGGATGTACCTTCAGCATAAGAAATAACAGAGTTTCTTATGAACTAAACATAGAAACTTCTTATGAAAATGGAGATACAGATTTTGGTGGAAATAATCTTACCTTTAGAATATTGCAGTTTATAAAAATACTTATAGCCGATGCTTTAGATAAAAATGATGGAAGTATTAAGAGAGCTGTAATAGATGAATTTAAGATAGATATTTTCAGGTTTATAGATAAGTATGGCGTAGACAAGCTATATGAGAATTTAAATTTAGAATATGAAAAAGCAGAAGAGATAATTCCAACAAAGTTTAAGTTATATGAAGGTAAAAGCAAAGAAGATTACTGTAAGGTAAGAAGCAACTACTATTTCTTATGGGATCTTGCAGAGGAAACAAAGAAGACATTCTTTGCAAATCCGGAAATACTAAAAATAATATTAGCACCTTCAAATGAAACACACCATTCACATACGTTCATGGGTGTAAGTTCAACTGAGCCAAATCGTAGATTTGGAGTCTCACTTAAATACGATAAATGGAAGCTTTCTTATATAAATAGAGGCAGTCTTGTAAATGTGAAAGAAGGGCCAGAAATTAATTTAACTACTTATGAAATCACTACATTAATAAAAGGTGATATCTACAACATAATAAATAAATTCTTAGAAAAATTATACGAAAATGATGAACTATATGATTATTCACTTATTAAACTTACAGGTCAATCTTGTCAGGTAGATATATTTAAAGATGCATTAAAGGAATTTATACCAGGGAGAATAATTGAAGTTAATAAAAGCAGAAAGCCAGCCAAGGAAGAATATGAGTTGAAGCTATGCTGCTTAAAAGGAGCACTTAAATATCTTTATTCAAGAAACTTTGGATATGCAGATATATCTATAAAAAATAATGTACCAGCCCTTCCATACATGCTAACAGGATATACTCACACTGGTGAAGAGAAGGTACTTATTAAAGGAAGACAGATAAATAAAGGCTTTATCTCAAGATTTATGGATAAGATCATCTTAAAACTTTACCTTAAAGATAATGAAGAGAATATAAAATACGAATACAACTATACTTTCAAAAAGGAAGATATGGAAAGAGTAGAAAGTAAAACAATAGGAGATAGATATCCTAATATAAATCAGCATGAAACAGATAACATAGAAAATAATGAAATTAAATTCTTTATATGGGCAGAAGAAGAGATGTGGGGATTCTATGTATTATCAATTTTACGTGAAAATGATGAGTTATATATAGGAAAAGAAAAATTATATTACTTTGAAAATGATGAATGGGAAAAGAACTTCTTTGATGGAATGAAGTAGTATTACCTTTAGAAAAGGTACTTTGATATATGTGTAAGTTAAATTGGTAAAATAATTGGAATTAAGATACCATTTTAAGACTAGAGGATAGGGTA
>ERZ1036424.494-NODE-494-length-15163-cov-3.486961_pt1 | contig 15163 bp, 15 predicted proteins | sample MGYA00514221_ERZ1036424 | MGnify/ENA primary metagenome ERZ1036424 (study PRJEB33795, sample SAMN09464939) | human gut metagenome | host: Homo sapiens | place: USA: Stanford, California | collected 2016-11 | study: EMG produced TPA metagenomics assembly of the...
AATTATAAAATAGAAATCTACTATACTAAATTTTTTTAGTCCATATTGTATATGACCTTCCATTTACAAAAAAATCTCCATTTCCATTTTCATCTATAATGACTTCTTTATTTACATTTCCAGTAATATCTCTCCATACTTCGCCTATATGATTTTTTCCAACATACATTATTTTATTTCCTCCGCTAGCATTAGTAATTAAAGTTGCTAGTCCTGAATCTTTATGACTAAACTCCCCTTCCCTAGTCCACCCTATAACATCTTCATTATCTATGTAATCATGCTGTATTCCATATGAATAATATTTTCTTGCATATAAAATTAAATTTATTTCATCTTTAAATCCAGCGAAATTATTTTCTGATATTCCATAATAGTCACCATAAAATATACATGGATATCCATCTTTTCTTGTCAATATAAATGTATAAGCCAATAACTTAAACCATGGCTCTATCCATGATTCTAAAGACTGTCCAATTTGTGTGTCATGATTATCAACAAATGTTACTGCTTTTTCTGGATTTGATTTTAACAAAGTATTATTTTCTATATTTCTCATATCAAATAAACCATTTGAGTTACTAGCTTTATAAAAATTATAATGTAATGGAACATCAAATAAAGACATTGAATTTCCACTTTTATCAATATAGTAATTTAATTTATTTATATCTCCACTCCAATATTCCCCTATAGCAAATACTTGTTTTTCTTTCCTTAAATCATCTAACCATTCCTTAAAGAAATCAAACTTAATATGTTTTATAGCATCTAATCTTACCCCATCTATATTAGTTTCTTCTAAATACCATCTTCCCCAATTTTTAAGTTCTTCTACAACATTTCTATTGTTCATATCAATATCATTAAACATAAGATAGTCATAGTTTCCATTTTCATTATCAACTTCTTGGGCCCAATCTTTTTTATCAAATTTAAATATTCTTTTTTCATTTGTAATACTATCAAAATCTACTCCAGTAAAATCCTCTGCACTCCATTTATATGATGAATACTTATTTCCCCTATTAGGAAAATTAAATACTGTATATGCTTCTATTTCTCGCTTTTCTCCAGTCGGATTATTACGGTTATTGCTATCTACTGGGACTGCACTTATAATTTCTGAGCTTTCGCCTCCACCTTTATGATTTAATACAATATCAGCATATACTTCTATTCCATTTTCATGTGCTACATTTATAGCCTCAAGATATTCATCTTTTAGACCATATTTAGTTCTTATACTTCCTTTTTGTTCAAATTCTCCTAAATCATATAAATCATAAACTCCATATCCAACATCATCAATTCCATTAACTCCTTTATATGCTGGTGGTAGCCATAAAGCTGTAATGCCAATATTTTTCAGTTCTTTAGCTTCTTCTTTTATTTTCTTCCAAAATAGTCCATCATTTGAACAGTACCACTCAAAATATTGCATCATAGTTTTATTATAATACGTATTATTTATATGAATACAATCTTCTATTGACTTGTTGTGAAAATCATTCATTTTAATTTCCTCATTTTTTTCTTTTAAATTATTACTTTCTTCCTTTAAATTATTGCTACTATTGCTTAAATCTATACTTTTCTTTAATCCTTTTTTATTAAATACAGTAAAATATATCAAAAACATAACAACTATTATAATAATAAAAACTAATAAAATTCCTTGATTATACATACATATCCTCCAATTGGTATCGTTACCTGTTTTCCTAATACGAAATTTACTTATTTTATATATTGCAATATATAAAATTTATTGTATAAATTATACCATAACTTTCTATTATTTTATTATTTTAGAATATAATCCTTAAAATATAATAAATTTAATAGTAAAAATAAAGCTATATTAATTATAACTATTAATATAGCTTTATTTTTTATGTTTTATTTCGTATTTTTGTTATTTTCATTGATTTCATCTTTAATTTGTTTTTTCATCTCTTGTCTAGATTTTATTTCTTCAAATCTTTCTTTAATATCCTCTTTTTTACTATTAAATGTAGCCATCATTCCATCTGCTGTTTCCTTAATATCACTATTTAATTGGTTCTTTGTCTCACTCATGTCATTTCCTAATTCATGAGCTTTCTCTTTAATCCTATCTCCAACATTTTCTGCTGTTTCTTTAACATCAGATGTTATCTTTTCCATTTTGTTTTTAATATCATTTGTTAATTCTCCCATTTATTTCTCTCCTTTAAAATATAGTATTAAAAATTACAGGATACCTTTTTTATAATTAGTAATATATTAATAGTTTACTCAATTAAACTCATATTATAAGTCTATTTTTTATTAGTAATTTAATGTAATAATTACGATTTTAATAGTTATAGATTTTATAGTACACAATTTTTTAATAATTTTTTTCGATAAGCTATATAGCTGAACAATTATTATAAAATTAATTTATATTTCCATTTTCCACTACTATATCTAATTGTTGATATTATCGACGCAAATAACCATCCTATAGGAATTCCAATCCATATTGCTTCTTGCCCAATTACTAAAGCTAGTGTGTATGCAAAGATTATTCTTAAGCTTAAATTAGTAAGACTGCTTAAAATGAATATTTTAACATCTCCTGCCCCTCTCAATATTCCGTTTGTGATAACCATAAGTCCCATTAAAAAATAAGATAAAGAAACTATCCTTAAATATTCTGTCCCCACATTGATAACTTTCTGGTTATAATTTGAGCTTATAAACATATTTATGAAATTTTCACCAAACAAATATACTATAAGAGCAACAGCACCACAAAATGTTCCTATCATTATCAAGGAAGATTTATATCCTTTCTTAACTCTTTCAAATTCTTTAGCTCCTATATTTTGAGCAGTAAAAGTTGAAACGGCAGTGCTTAAATTAGCCATAGGCATAATTATTATTGAATCAATTTTAGTTGCAGCTGTATATCCTGCAATGGTTTCCCATCCATAACTATTAACTAATTTTTGAACAAATAAATTTCCAACTGATACTATTGACTGTTGAAGTATAGATGGCACCGCTATTTTTAATATTTTTTTTAGAATAATAAAATCAAATATTTTATATTTTTCTTCTGTTTTAATACTCTTTACTTTTTTTAAAAGATAAAATAGTGATAATGTTGCCGATATTCCTTGTGCAATTAAAGTAGCTATAGCCACTCCAGCAACTCCTAATTTAAATATTATTACAAATATTAAATCTAGTATTATATTTACTACAGATGAAATCATTAAAAAATACAATGGTGTTTTTGAATCACCTAAAGCATTAAATGCATAAGTAACTGTATTATATAAAAATAAAAATACAACTCCCAATATATATATTCTCATAAAAATATTTGCATCATTAAATATATATTCTGGTGTTTCAAGCAAATGTAATATATCACCACTAAAAATAATTCCTATTATCATAAGAAACATACTAAAAAATATAACTGATAATATTGATGTATTTATTGCAGTCTTCATTTTACCAATATATTTTGCACCAAACATTTGTGAAATAATTACTGAACAACCAACTGCTGCTCCTGTTGCTACAGCAATAAATACAAATGTTATTGGATAAGATGCTCCAACTGCTGAAAGTGCCTCAGGTCCTACAAAGTTTCCAACAACTATAGAATCTACAATGCTATAAAGTTGTTGGAAAACATTACCTAATACCATAGGAATAGCAAAAGAAAAAAGAACTTTAGATGGATTTCCAACTTTCATATCTTTTATCATTTATAGCCTTCTTTCAAAAACTGATAATTATTAATATAGTGATAAATATTAATTATAATCATAAATACATTACTATTATTAATTAACATTGACTATCACAATATTCTTTATTTCAATATATGTTTTTATTTGCATATATGATTTTAGTTTTAAACTTTTTATTTTTACAAAAAAAAAATTATTTCAAAACTTTAAATTTTGAAATAATCTCATTATTGAACCTTTATATTTAAGCTTAATCTATTCTATACAAATTTCGCCATTCTTATAATTCTTTCACCTAAAAACACCTTGTCAAATATTGTTTTATAATTTAGCTTTTTATAAAATTCACTGACTTCCTCATCTTTTGCTAACAATGAAATTCCATAATAATCATCTTTTTGTGCAACCTTTTCAGCATAATCCATTAGTAATTTACCTACTCCCATTCCTCTTACGCTCGCTGAAGTCGCTATATTCGCTATATATAAATCCCCTTTTTTGCATTCCTTACATATCATTAATTTTATGCAATCCATAATAAAATAAATTTTTTCCTTTATTCCTTTAAAATTATGAATTACCTTTAAATCAGTATTTATATTCAATCTTTCTAATTCATTATATGGAATAAGTACTATAGCACCAACCACTTTATTGGATACCTCTGCAACAGTAATATATTCAAAACTATATTTTGACTCTTTTGTTTTAATAAGAACTTCAATATTGCTAATACACTCTTCTTTTGTAGATCCTCCCCAAACTTCTTCTGGCACTACTTCAGTATAGTATATAAGCTTAGCTATCGTGGCACTATCCTCTTCTTTGGCCTGTCTTATTTTCACATTTTTCATAATAATTCCTCCAAATTTTGAAGTTAATTTTTTATTATCATATAACTCTTAAAGTAACAAAAATTTTTAACTTCTTTCTTTGATATTATTATATATTTTATTAATGTGTAAATGTAATTACCTATGTACTGACTAATTCGTACCCAAATACTGTTTTTTGTATTAGTAAGTTATGAAGAAACATACAAATGTACCTAGATTAATCCCTTTTAGTACTATTAATGTTGTATCTTTAAACTATTATAACTTTTTCTATATAGTTATTGAGAAAATTTAAAATAAAATATTAATTTCTATTTATTATGTATATTATATATCCTATATATAATACCACTAAAACTACTCCTTCTATTCTAGTAAGTTTTTTTTCTTTTCCTTTACTAAATATTATTAAAGCAAATATAAATATGCTTACACATAATAAAAATATAAAATCTACAATTAAGTTTTGAGCTACTGGTATTGGTGTTATTGCAGAAGATACACCTAAAATAAGAAGTATATTAAATATATTTGATCCCAATACATTTCCAAGCGCTATATCATTTTCTCCTTTTGTAGCAGCTACAACTGATGTAACAAGTTCTGGTAGTGAAGTTCCCATTGCAACTATAGTAAGCCCAACTAGCTTTTCACTCATTCCTAAAGAATAGGCTATATTAGTTGCTGAATCTACTACTAATTTTCCGCCTAAGACTATTCCTACTGCTCCAAGTATAACAGCTACTAATTTCTTTGCTATTCTAATGTTTTTTTCATCTTCTGAAATTTCACTAATATTTGTTTTTTTAGATTTAATTATTAAAAAAATCATATATATTACACAAATAGCTACTAGAATTAATCCATCTATTCTAGATATTATGTTATCATTATTAAAAATCTTGCCAAATGTTAATATAAATAATAGAAATGTAACTAATATATTAATCATGAAATCTACTTTTATAGTATCCTTCTTTATTATTAATGGTAAAACTATTGTTGTTACTCCAAGAACCACAAGTGTATTAAATAAATTTGAACCAATAACATTCCCCATTGCTATTTCATTACTTCCTTGAAGTGAAGAAATTATACTAACAGCAAGTTCTGGTGCACTTGTTCCAATTGATACTATTGTAAGTCCTACTATAACTGGTGGAATACCAAGTTTCTTAGCAATTGCAGATGCACCACCTACAAATATATCTGCACCCTTAATTAATAATAAAAATCCTACTATTAATAATATATAATTCATATTACTCCTCTTTTCTTTAGTTAAATGTGTATATAATGAATTCTTTCCAAATAATTATTGATTATACTAATTAATATTAATAAATAATTATTAACAAATGTATATGTAAAAAGAATCAATAAATTATTGATTCTTTTTATACACTAAATTATTTGATTTTTCCACCACAATAAGGACAATACTTAAAACTAGAATCTACATTTCTTCCACAGTGAACACACAGATTACCATGATCATTCTTTTCATAGTTATTACTTTTTTCCTCTTGTAAATCCCAATAAGTTATTTTATTACAAATCCCCTTTTCAATATCCTTACCTTTATCTTTAGAAATATTATATACTGTACTACATCCATCACATACTACGTAATAAGTTTCATTCCATTTAAAAAGAGGAATAAAAAAGAAATGAAAAAAGTCATAATTTTTTATTAATTTTCCTTTTGTTATATTACTACAGTTTCTACACTCTATACTATCTAAAATCTTAATTTCCTTATTTCTATTTTCTATACCAAATATTCCTATAAAAAACATATATAACACCAGCCTTAAAATTATAATTAACATACTAACTATTTATATCATCTTAAATTTTCATATAAAATTAAAAAGCTTGTAATTAGACAATATAAAAAAGTCTTGTAATTAAATTATACAAGACTTTTTTATATTAACAAGTGATTAAATACTATGGTTCCACCTATTTGATTCTTCAACTATCTTAATTAAAAAACATCCTCTTTATTCTTCATAACTTTTTAGTAATCTTATATAGTGATTTGCTTCTCTTAGCACATGATCAGCAAGAAGTGGTAATATTATAGATTTTATCTCACAATCAACTATTCCTTTTGTACCTGCCTTCTTAAAATCTCTTAACTTAATTGTTTCTGCTAAAGTATCATTTGTAACATTAGACATTGTCATTTCAGTAATTTCATCTGCCTTTTTTATTAATTCAGAAAACTCATTTGCAAATTTATTTGAAGTACTTATTAATTCACTTTCACTAGGATCAAGTAATCCTCTGATAAATAAAGAATGCTCCATCATAATTTGATTCCAAAATAACTCAGTCTTCCTAATGTCCTCATTATCTATATCCTTATTACTTTCAATTTGTTTTACGTATAAACGATATAATTTAGCCTCTCTTATTATGTGTTCAATAAGTAGTGGATAATTTATTGTAAACAACTTACAGCATAACATATCATTTAAAATTTTTATTTTAAATTCTATTAATCCATCTAATAATTTTATTGCTCTTGTATTAAGATTTTTTACATGATGCATAATCTTACTGTCAGTACTTTTTATAGGTTCACACTCCAAATCTTTCTCCATTACTGTTATTTTAGAATTAATATCTATACCCGTATAGAATTTTGTTTTTGTTTCTGCATTTAAAGTATATTCTGTAAAAATTTCTCCAGAATCTATAATTGATTGTCTAATCCTACCCCTACTAAGTTTAACTGTATCTAGTAAAAGTTTTTCAAAATCCAATTTGTAATTATCAGCTTCTTTAGAAAGTTTTGTATTTTTAGGAGTAAATCCTGCTTCTAAAAAAAATGAATGTTCCTTCATAATTCGTCCAAAAAAAAGATGTAGTTCTAACGATAATGTAATATATTTTTCATTACTTAGCATAGTTTTCCCCCATATAAGTTTTTTTAATATTATATTCTTATTGATGTATAATAATTCTAATAATATTATCACATATTAAAGCTAAAAAAAGAGTTGGTAATTTTTTACCAAACTCTTCTTTTTTATTTAGAACTTTTATATAATTTTAGTTGTCCATTTATCACACCTAAAAGACAAGTCTATAAACAAAAAAATTATTCTAAATTATACTCAACATCAAACTTCCCTTTTGATAAAACTATTATTTTATTAACTTTACTTAACCATTCTTCACGAGATAATTCAATTTCTGGTACACTTTCCATATCAGCTTTCAATTTATTAATTCGTATTAAAAGTTTTTTCGCCTTTGTTTCTCTCTCTAAATTATCTAAGTTAATAATCGATAATTCCCTTTCCAATTGCTTTATTTCTATATCAAAGTCTTGTAATTTCTTAGATATAAGCTCTTGCATTGCTTCACTATTATTGTCATTCATGAAGTTATCCATTAATTTAGTCATTTTACTTTTCAGATCATTAATTTTCTTACCCTTTACTTTAAAATCATTATTTTTTTCATTTTTATTAGTTTCATTTAGTGATGCCAACTGACCTTGTAAATATATCAACTTTAGCTGTATAGCTGTTCTAATATTCAAATAATATAATTTTCTCTGTTCTTCAATGAAATCATCTAGCATTTTAATAGTAATGTTATCTGAACTACAGTATGTTTTAGTGTACTTTTTTTTATGTGCACAAATCATATAGTGTTGATTTAATGGTTTATCAGCTACTCTAGTTTCAACACTTCTTGTATATGTTGCTCCACATTTACTACATTTAATTTTTCCTGAAGTATCATATTTACTAGCATTTTTACCTCTATTTCCATTAGAACACCTATTAAATAGAGCTGATTGAACTTCTTCCCATAGTTCCTCTGACACTAACGGATCTATTCTTTCATTGTATTGAACTATCCAATCTTCTTTCTTGACATACTTTGTTTTACTTTCAGTAAATAAATTAATATTCTCAAATTTATTCCTTACATTGTATCCTTTGTATTTAGGATTAGTAATTAGTGTTTTAATAGTACTGTCTGTCCATAGATTATCCTTTTTAGTTCTATATCCGACTTCATTTGTAAGTTTAGCTGTCATCTTTAATCCATTTGTTAATGCTGTATTATAAATAAAACTTACTGCTTCAGCTTCCTTCTTATTCTTAATTAATGAATTAGTCTCTCTTTCAAAATCCCATCCAAAGATAGAGTTATTTCTAATTCTATTTTGAATAATGGAAGTCTTGTTCCCCCTTTTAGTTCTAACTGAAGTCTCTTTAACTTCTTGTTCTGCCATTGCAAAAAACATCTGTAATAGTATCATGTCATTCATATTACTACTATCCTTTTGTACATCTAAAAACTTTACATTTACCTTTTTGTAATTCCATAATACCCTTAATATGTCTATTACTGCGATGTTTCTAGCAAATCTTGATGTATTGATAACTACGATTTCATTAAATAGTGGTTGTCTTTCTAAATCTACCTCAAATGTCATCCTGCCATCTCTAAGCTCTTTTGTATTCAGACCTGCATCATAACATTAACTTCGTAAATCCTTTTCTTTTAAAACTTGTACCTGTTCCAGTATCTGAATACATTAATACATCTCTATCATTATATTGACTTTCAAGCAATATTCTTTGTTGTTGTAATGATTTTTGTTGATCTACTTTATCTGTACTTACTCTTATATAACAAGCAATATTATTCATTATGCCACCCCTCTTATTCCTAAATGCTGTCCAATAGCATTTAGTAGTCGAAGTTGGTATTCATCCTTCATAACTTTTAACGCTTGTGAAATGATTGATTCAATATCATTATAACTTTCTGCCTCTATAATTAATATACCATCACTAAATACTTTTATATTATCTTTCTCTTCTATTCTAATTGTAAACATACTATCCCACCTTCTTATTTGTGTAGGTAATATAAATTTATTACTATCAGCCTACCTACGGTATTTTATGTTTTTGATTTTTAAAAGAATACTTTCAAAAGATATCACTCAACAATACAAGTTTTAGGGTAGGGTTTATAGTGCAATTGACGCATCAAAAAATTAAGCTCTAACTGTTGATATAACAAGATTTGAATTGATTTTATAAAAACTAAAAAAGTACTGTTTTACAGTACCTTTAGAACACTTTATATTAGTTTTTTAAGTAGTCTTTTAAGCTTCTAATAACATTTTTAGAAAAGTTAGTTAAGTCTGCTTTAGTATAGAATTCTATATAGTACTTTTTTCTATAATCTTGTAACCATGTTTTAAAAGTTCTCTTTAGTCCTGTTTCTTTGTATATAGCTTTTAAAATACTTTGAGTATAGATGTACTTGCTATACTTGTATACGAAAGTACTAAATAAAAGATTAGTATTAGATTTAGATTCCTCCATCCATTTAATTTTTAGAACAGCTACTATTTGTTGTTCTACATTGTCTAGATTACTAGGCATGGACTTCCAAAGATTAATAGCATTATTAATATGCATCTTAAAATCTTTAGAGTATATACGTAAAAATCTTATCTCCATACGCGTTGGATAGTTTGCCTTTATATTCTCTTTATGTTTATTATAGAATTCTATCTCTAATTTAAATCTATTTCTATAAAGATAGTTACTAGTGTTAAGGTCAGTTTCATCTACATTGCTCCATGCCTTACCTTCCTTTTCATTGCCCCTGATACACTTATGTGTTAAGTCTAAGAACTTGCTTATATCATCAAACTCTTTTGATATATCCGTTGCAATATCTATCCTACGTATAGCAACTTGTTCTGAATTAATGACAGTCAATTGTTCTTGCATTTCTTTAAAGTCATTTATAGTCTTAGATAGCTTATATTCTGTGCTATACTCTCCCCTAAAACTGTTTGTGTTATATTTAGTTATAATCTCCATTTCTTTATTGTAACGAGTTTCTGTTCCCCTTAAATCTTTTACATCTAAATTAACTCTATTATTAAGATGTTCTTTAGTTTCAAGAGTATCAATTCTGCTTTTAAATTCAGTATTATTCATGATTATACCTATCTAGTATAAAGTCATATACCCTTTTACACTCTGCCATTTCTAAATGCTCGTGTTCATATTTATTAGCATATCTGCGTAGAGAATTACATATTAGTACTAACTCTTCTCTAGAAATCTCTGTGGGCTCATATAAACATTCTAATATATCCCAAACTAATTTATATTCATTTCGATTTAAATGACCCATTACAGCGTTATCTATTAGGCACATAGCAATTATATCTAAATCTTTATCAGTTAAGTTAATAGATTTACTCATCTTCTTGGACCTCCTTAATGACAGTCGTAACATCTAAGTTCAATGTATTGCATGCTTGAATAAATCTTGCTAACGTGAGCTTATTGATGCCGTATTCTAATTTCGAATAGCCACCTATAGACATATTCATTTCCTTAGACATTTCTTTCATTGTAAGTCCTTTCGCCCTTCGGGCTTTGCTTATAAAGTTCATCAGTATTCCTCCTTAGTGTTTTGAGCTTCTATCGAAGTATTACTGTAGTTTTTCTCCTTATTAAGGGGGCATAGATAAAAAATTTTATCGGAGTATAGAAAGTTAAAAGCTAAGTATATTACGTACATAATTGATGTATTGCACACATAATGACTACATAAAAATCTTTATTATCTAATTTTTTAATTTTTCACATGGCTTAAAGTAAGTTGTAGTCTTATTTGGAATGTTTTAAAGTCATTTGATAGTTTTTCATCGTTTCTTCGTTTCAAACAATTTTGAATCTGTCTGTCTTAATGTACCTATATAACAAATGAATATTTGAAAATTTTTCTTAATGTATGAGATGTATATGTATGATTTTTTGGTGTGAAAAATTGAGGGGTGGGTATGTTGACTTACTATCTGTCTAATTATTTCAGACTATTTTCTTTCAAAGCAATTTTGACAAGCTACACTGCAATTAATAAGATTTAAGTAACATGTAAAGTTTTTAATAATGTTATTTAATAAATTAAAAAGACTAACCTATATAAATTTACATAAGTTAGTCTTTTTAATTAGTTATTCTTCAAGTATCTCTTTATATAATAATTCATCTAATTCTTCATCTCTCAATGTATAGTCTCCAAGATTAATTCTTCTTTTGGCTTCCTCTCTGAATTCTATTATTAATTCAGGATTATTAATTGTATACTCTGTCACATAATCCTTTGATGGTGTTTCACATATTTCTTTTTCTCTTATAGTTCTTTTACTAGGAGGAGCTATGTACTCACCTCTAGCTTTACTATATTTTAATTGAGCTAACTCAGTATTATTCTCAACATGATATTGTTGTCTATGTTCTAAAACTTTCTTATTTAGATACTCATTCACAGAATAAATATAACTTCGTCTAACTATCTTCTTTGGTACTAATAAAATAGGCTCATCATTTACTAAAAGAACCTTACTCACAACATCTTCCCAGCATTCCAACTCAGTATTCCAAGACTTTCCTATATTTATTTCATTATCACTAATGTCAATATCATGTTTTTTACATTGCATTAATGTAAAATCACATAATTTTTTTCTAAGAATATTAGTAACTAAATCTGACATTCTATCTTTATCAAAATCATGTACAAATACACATAAATCCATTGGTTTTTCAATTAACTTCTTATTAACTAAATCTCTTTGATAAATATCTTTAAAAATTTGATATAATCCTTCATCAGATGTACCTTTTCCTTTCGACTTACTTTCTGATAAACCTAGTTTAGTTTCATTAGGCTCATGACCATAATTCAACAACTCCATAAGTCTTTCTTTTTCTTCAGTATCACCATAGCATTTGAATACATTATTAAAAAAACTATTTATCAATATAGATGCCTCATTACACCATATATCATTTGATCCTTCTATCAATGAAGGGTCAATAAATAGTTTTGTATCATTTACTATGTCAATATCTATAAAGTCTATACTAGAATGTCCATCCACATTTTTAAGATCGAAATATTCACTAAGTACCATTGCTAAACCTCCTTCAATATCCTAACTACCATTATACCAATTTTTAGAATATTTGTACAATTTTATAGTTTTATTGTCGGAAAATATTATATGTCTATAAATCATATGTTTCCGTAAACAATTATTAAAAAGAAAGACGGTGTTCAAAATGTCTTAAATACGTATAATCTCTAATCAATATAACTGTAAATATGTCTACGATATTAAAGCAAGTTTTTGTAGACAGTGAACAAAATAAGAAAGGATATGATTAAAAATGATATTTGGATATATGAGAATAAGTACTCAAAAAGATAAACAAACTACCGATAGACAAAGAATGGCACTAGAACAATATGCTAAAAACAATAACTTTGTTATTGATTCTATAGTAGAAGAAAGAATAACTGGTACTATTAAAGTAAGTGATCGAAGTAAATACAAAAGCTTAAAGGCTAGACTTAGAGAAGGAGATATATTAATAATTACTGATATAGATAGACTCGGTCGTAATGCTGATGATGTTATACTGGAATTCAAGAAGTTAAAATCTAATGGTATACGAGTTATTGCTCTAGATACACCTTACCTTAATGAATGGGATAAGATACAAGATAGTAGTCTATACAATATGATTGCAGATATATTCATAACTCTAAAAGCCCATATGGCTCAACAAGAGCGTGAGAAGACAGTTACTAGAATAGAAGTAGCAAAAGCTAAAGGTAAGCAACTAGGAAGACCTCAGGCTGAATTAACAAGCGAATTTGTTAAAGAATATAAAAAGTTTAAAAATGGTGATTATGGTAAGATGTCAACTCAAGGATTTGCTAAGATGTTAGAGATAGGTAGAAGTACTCTATATAAGTATATAAAACTTTACGACGGTGAATAATAATCTTTAGTTTTGCACAATCTTCTTTTAAGAGAGTGAGTATATTATGAAAGAGACTTATATGCATGAATCTATAACTATAATTAGTAAAAGTAATAATTCTTCTGAAGTTAAAATTTTATAGTAATATAGCATAAAAAAAGATAGACATCCTTTTATAATCGTCTATCTTTTAGATTCTCTTAATTTTCTTTTAAATAAGTAGTAATGTACTCACTGAAACTACTATTTTTAGCTATGTTTATTATATTTTGATTTGTATTTTCCTCTCTAAATTTAATTATAATCTCTTTTAATAGTTCTATAGCTTCATTTAATTTACTAGCATCAATCTCTTCAAATTTAACATTTTTCACTTCATTATCATTATATCTGTGTTTAGTACATAATATTGACATTAATACTCTAGCAACATGAAACTTAAAATTGTTCAATATATTATTTTCAATGTCATCTGTAGGATTAAATTGCTCTTTAAAATATTTTTCTACCATTTTAACAAGTTTTACACTGTTTAAATACACTTTTAAATCTCTACTATCACTAAATATATTGTCATAAGTTTTATCTTGTTTAGTTAGTGATGCAGGAGATTGCCTTGCCTTTGATGGATTCTTCTCAACTATTGTTGTAATGCATTGAGCCATAAAGTTTATTGAAATGATTGAATTAATCGGTTTTCCTTGATTTTTATAAAAATTCTTTCTTCTATCATAATAATAATCTTCTTTTAACAAGTAATCCTCAATGTTTCTTTGTATCGGATCTGTTGCTTTAAATAATGAAGGATGTACATAATTTTGAGAATTAGTTGATTTAATAATAGCATCCTTAGTTTCTTTATCATCTGTAACTACAATTTTTAATAGAAGCGATCTTTTCTCCTCATCATCGAATTCATTCATAAAAATATTATGCGATGTTTGTAATCCATTTACTATTTGAACATTATCTAAGTGAAGACTCTTTCCACTAAGTGTTCCTTTATCAGCAATAATTGTAACTCCATTATTCAGCCACCAAAAATCATAACCCTTTTCATTTTCCAAACTATTTTGCATAGCTTTATTTACTTCAGTATTATTTTGATAATCCCTAATATTAGATTCAAATAAGTATTTTCTTATTAACCCATCCCCATCTTTAATGAAGCTATTATAATCCCTTATATTAACAGAAGCTATATATCCGCCCTGTTTAGTATCAGTTCCTGGAACCTGATACTCAATTCCTATTGGATTCTCATTTAACTTTATCTCTAAGGAATAATCTTGTTTTTTTCTATATAAATTTAAAAGATCATTTGCATCATAAATCTCATATTGAATATCACTAATTGTTTGTGATACCCTCTTAACTTTTTCTATCAGTAAATTTCTCTTTGTTATATAGGATTCATTAATTAAATCTGGTCCTAATGTTTTTAACTTATTTCCTTTACATACATGAGAATACTTAACTTTTATCTTTGGATGCTTTGATGCTGTTTTCTTCCAACATTCATGAAATAATATAATTTTATCAATTATTTCTTCACTAAATACACTCTCTAGTGCATCTCTTGAAATTGATAGATCATATATGAAATCGACTGATCCTAAAAATCTATCTAATACAAGTTCTTCAACTCTATTAGTGTTTTTGTGCTGTAAAATATTTAATTCTAATATTGAGTTATTATGTATCTTCTTTTCTCCTATCTGTTCTATATCTAATATTTGTT
>ERZ1036424.495-NODE-495-length-15069-cov-4.980085_pt1 | contig 15069 bp, 10 predicted proteins | sample MGYA00514221_ERZ1036424 | MGnify/ENA primary metagenome ERZ1036424 (study PRJEB33795, sample SAMN09464939) | human gut metagenome | host: Homo sapiens | place: USA: Stanford, California | collected 2016-11 | study: EMG produced TPA metagenomics assembly of the...
AACTTACTCTTTGAGGAAAGCCTTACTTCTATTTTTCTAGTTTTATGAAACAAGTATTTATTATATTTCTATTTTGATCATTTCAACTAGCACAATGGCTTACTATTAATGAGTTTTTAATATTCTTACTTCATATTTTTCTAAAGTTAATGTATCTTCAATTTTTTCATTTGAAAGCATATCTATATATTGTTTATTTCCTAGTTCTACTTTCTTTTGTTCTTCTGTGAAGTTCATTACAAATGTATATTCTTCATTTCCATTTGTACGAATTTGAGCTGTAACTCCAACTGGAAGTTTTCCTTCTATTACACTGTTTATGCTTAAATCTTTTGCTAATTTCATATAGAAATCGTTATTGAATTCCCTTCCTGTTTTAGCTGCTATATAGTAGCATTTTCCTTTTCCATATGAGTTAACTGTAAGTGCAGGCATATTTTCATAGAAGTCCTTCTTATATGTTCCTAATATTTTTGCTGTTTCTGCATGAATTAATTCGCAGTAGTCACTTACTTCATATTCACCTTTTACACCTTCAAGTGTATGTTCATTAACTACTAAATAATTACATTCATCATCGTATAGGGAATCAATTTCTTCTGCCCATATTCCTGTTAAATCTCTAAGTGGTCCTGGGAATCCTCCAGTAAAGCATAAATCATTTTCATCTACAACTCCACTAAAGTAACTTGTAACAAGTGTTCCACCATTTTTCACAAATTCCTCAAGTCTTTCTGCTACATTTGGTTTAATCATATAAAGCATTGGGGCAACTATAAGTTTATATTTTGAAAAATCACATTCACTGCTTATTACATCTGTGCTAATACCATTTTGCCAAAATGCTCTATATTGCTCTTGGCAGATTTCTTCATAGTTTTTCTTTTCCATCTTTAATCCTTGAATATCGTCAAGAGCCCATTTGTTTTCAACATAATAAATAATAGCTACTTCTGAATTTTTAACAGATCCTTGAATTTCTTTAAGTTTTTCAAGAGCTACTCCAACTTCTGTAACTTCTCTAAATACTCTTGTATTTTCATGTCCACAATGATCTACTACTGCTCCATGGAACTTTTCTGATGCTCCTCTGCCTTTTCTCCATTGGAAATAAAGCACTGAATCTGCTCCATGAGCTAAGCTTTGCATTGCTGATAAAAAGTGTACACCTGGCTTTTTCAATTTATTTACATTATGCCAGTTAACAAGACTTGGAGTATTCTCCATAATCAAAAATGATTGTCCACCTTTAAGACTTCTATAAATATCATTAACAAAGCTTACATTGGCACCTAGGTCATAAGTAGTTTCAAAATTATTATGCCAAGCAGGATAGCTATCCCAAGATGCTATATCAACTTCTTTTGCAAATTTCCAATAATTAAGACCTGTGAAAAGTCCCATGTGAGGATAGTTTCCCATAAAGTTTGCTGTTACAGGAACATCTGGTGTAATCTCTCTTATTGGTGCTATTTCATTTTTATAAAAATCTATTGTTTGGTCTGTAACAAATCTATTCCAGTCAAGATTATGTGCATGTACAAATATCTCTCCAAGCTCTGATGGACTTTCAATTTGAGAAAAATCATTGAATCTATGACTCCAGAATCCTGTCCACCATGTGTCATTTAACTTTTCTATATCATTATCATATTTTTTCTTAAGCCATTCTCTAAATGCATTCTGACACTTAGGACAATGACATTCTCCACCATATTCATTAGATATATGCCACATAATAAGTGCTGGATGATCTTTATATCTTTCAGCTAAAAGCTTATTTATATTATAAGTTTTTTCTCTATATACTGGTGATGTAAAACAATGATTGTGTCTTTGTCCATGAAGGTTTTTAGTTCTATCTTTATTAACTCGTAATACTTCTGGATATTTTTCAGACATCCATGCAGGCCTTGCTCCACTTGGTGTCGCTAATATTACATTTATATTGTTTTTTGCCATCCTATCCATAAGATCATCAAGCCATTCAAAAGTATACTTTCCTTCTTCTGGCTCTATTGCACTCCATCCAAATATATTTATAGATACAGTATTACAATGTGCAAGCTTCATAAGACGTACATCTTCTTTTAATATTTCAGGATATTTAAGCCATTGATCTGGATTATAATCTCCTCCATGTAAAATTCCTTTTATTTTATTAAGTCTTGAATTTTGTTCCATTTTTAGCTCCTCCTTCTTACCAATTAACTCCAAAATATAATTTACTTTATGTTGGTATTTAAATATGAATATAAAACAGAAATATAAAATCTTTTTATTGTATTCGTTTATATGGCTGTTTTAATTAAAGCAATTCTTTCACTAAATAATCTTCATCAACTTCTTAATTCCTTAACTTTTTCAAATTTTCAAGTTCTTAAATTCTTAAATTCTTGTATTCTTAAATTCTTAAGCTCTTACATTGAACAATCTTTATTAACTTCTTCACTTAATACAAATTTTTTTATCATATTATTTAAAGTTTCTGCTTGTACTGCTAATTCTTCACTAGCTGCTGCACTTTCCTCAGCCACTGCTAAATTAGCTTGAACTGTTTTTGCGATTTCTTCTATTCCATCATTTATCTCCTCAACTGAAGCTGTCTGTTCCTTTGATATTTCTGTTATTTCAGATACCATTTGTGTAGCTTCTTTTGTTTGCTCTACAACTCCTTTTAAAGAAGCAGATGTATTATGAGCAATTAATTTTCCTCTTTCAACTGATTTTATGGATTCTTCAATTAAGCTTCCAATATTCTTAACTGCTTTTGATGACTCTTCTGCAAGTTTCTTTACTTCATCTGCAACTACTGCAAAACCTTTTCCTGCTTCCCCTGCTCTTGCTGACTCTATTGCAGCATTTAAGGCTAATAGATTTGTTTCTTCAGCTATTTCATCTATTGTTTTTATGATACCTTTTATATTTTTAGATGAATTTTCAATGTCGCCCATAGCAAATAACATATTATTCATTTCTTCACTGCTTTTTTCAATATTATAAACTAAGTCTTTTACTATATTATCAGTGTTTTCAGCATTTCTAAGATTCTTCTTTGACTGTTCATTTATTTCTCCTATTGATGCAATTAGTTCTTCTATTACACTTGCTTGATCAGTGGCTTTTTGAGATAAATTTTGCGATGTTTCTGAAAATTGTACAGAGTTACTTTGAACTTTAATAGAAGATTCTTTAATTTCATAAAAAGCATTGTTTAGTGAAATCAATATTTTATCCAAAGATTTCTTTAAATATATAAACTCACCTTCATAGTTATCTGTAGTTTTGATACTTAGATTGCCTTGTGATACTTCTCCTAATATACTATCTATTTCACTAATATAGCTTTTTATATTTACTGTCATAATTTTAAAGGACTCTGCAAGCATTCCTATTTCATCTTTTGTATTAGAATATATTTCTACATTAAGATCTCCTTTGGCCATCTTCTTAGCTGCATTTTCTATATTCTCTATTGGTTTTGCAATTGATACTGCTGTCTTTTTGCTAAGTCTTGATGATATTAATATGAAAAGTGCTATTGCAACTAGTGTAATAATAATTGATATAGTTTCTAATCTTTGCAAATTACCAATTACTTTATCACATTGATTAATATTTTCCTGTAATAAACTTTCTATATCTTCAGTGACTTTCTCTGATAGTGAAATTCCATTTTCATTAAGTATTGAAATTGCTTCTTGATTTTTACTGTTTAAAGATAGGTTTATAACTTTTTCTCTCACCTTCCTATATTCTAGAGAATCATCTGTAAGCTTTGAAAAAATCTTTTTCGCCTCTACTCCATTTGCAGTTTCTCCTATTTCAACTAAAATATCTGACACCCTTTGTATGTTTTTATTAAGTGATATATTCACTTCATTTAAAGTCGCTTTATCATTACTCATAGCCATCTGACTTAATAATGCTCTTTGATTATTAAACTCCATTCCAAGTTTGCCTATAGTTCCTTGTGAATAGCCATAATTTCTTATAGCATATTTATAATCATTATTTGTCTTTATTAAAAATATAAGACCTATTAAGGCCACTGCAATGCCTAACATCCATATATATCTAAAAGATCTAGATAATTTTTTTCTTATGGGTAAATCATACATTTTCTTCTTAAGTTTTAACTTTTTATTTAGCATATAATTTGTCCCCTATCTAAAACATTTTAATTATTTATACTATTGAAAATAACATAAACAATTTAGGCATATGAAAGAAGATTATGCCTTATATAAATAATGCCTGAATCATTCAATACTATGGATAATAAAGTGAATAATCCAGGCCTAATTTATTACTGTTTTTATAGCTTTATGAATCGATCATTTATTACATTTCCTGTTTTCATCATTTCAACCATAAACACATTTATTTAAAATTATTTAACTGATCCAAGCATACCTTGAACGAATTGTTTTTGCATTACAAAGAATACAAGTGCTGTTGGTATTGTTGCTATTACTATTGCCACCATAATCATTCCATAATCAGGAGTATAACTTGATCCAAGAGTTGAAATAATTAGTGGTACTGTTCTCTTTTCTGGAGATTGAAGTGCAAGTAATGGCCATAAGTAATTATTCCAACTGCTCATAAATGTTATGATTGCTGCTGCTGCATATGTTGTTTTCATTGTTGGAAAATACATTTTAAAGAATATTGCTACTTCTCCAAGTCCATCAATTCTTGCTGCTTCTAATATATCCTTTGGGAAAGATTTAGTATTCTGTCTAAAGAAGAATATTAAGAACGCCGTTGCTATACTTGGGAATATAACTGCTGCTATTGTATTTAATCCTATAAAACTAAAAGGTGATGATTTTAAATAACCAAACATTTTAAAAAGCGGAATCATAAGAGCTGAAAATGGAACCATCATTGATAAAAGTAATACATTAAATACTTTGTCCCTTGTTGGTGTTCTAAATATTTCGAATCCATAACCAGCTATAGAAGAAACTAATAATGCAAGAACAGTAGTTATAAGTGTTATCTTAGCTGAGTTTCCAAGTGAATTAACAAAGCCTAAGTCAGAACTTAATAGATTGTGTATGTTAGTCATTAAGTTACTTCCTATAGTCAATTTTCCTCTTGTAACATCTACAGATTTATTTGTGGCACCAATAATCATCCAAAAGAATGGAAATACTGATACAAATGCTACAACACTTAAAAATATATATTTAAAGGCTGTTGTAAAATTAAACTTCTTCTTATTCATTCTTATCTCCTCCTACCTTGAATTGAATTAATGAAAGAATTACAATCATAATAACAATAACGTAAGCTACAGCTGCTGCATAACCAAAGTTTGGTGTGTATGTGAAACATAAATTATATATATAGTGGGAAATGGTGGTTGTTGCATTTGCTGGTCCACCCTTAGTTATATTTACGACTTCATCAAATAGCTGTAAAGTACCTATTGTTGAAGTTATTGTTGTAAATAGAATTATTGGTTTTAATAAAGGTATTGTTATTTTAGTAAATTTCTTAAAAGTTGATGCTCCATCAATAGAAGCTGCTTCATAAATGGATGGATCTATATTTTGAAGACCTGATAAATAGAAGATCATATTATATCCTGTCCATCTCCAAGTTATTGCAATAATTATTAAAATCTTTGCCCATATAGGATGTGTAATCCATTGAATTGGATCAGAAATTATATTTAGTGTCATTAATAATTGGTTTACTAATCCATCAGTTGCAAATATACTTTTCATAATAATTGAATAAGCAACTAGTGATGTTACACAAGGTAGGAATATTGCTGTTCTAAAAAAGCCACTGAATTTTAACTTTTTATCATTAAGTATTGATGCTATTATAAGTGCTAAAACTATCATTACTGGAACTTGTACTAGTAAATATAAAAATGTATTTCCAACTGCCTTTAAAAATGTTGCATCAGTTAGCAGTCTTTTATAGTTATCAAATCCAACAAATTGTAGATTATTTCCCATACCTGATTTTAGTGATGTTATAAACGATTGTACTGTAGGATAAAAAACGAATAGTCCTATAAGAAATGTACTTAGAGATACAAAAGCCCAACCCCATCTGTTAGTCTTTCTTTCTATTCCTGTATACTTCATTATTTTCAACTCCTTATATTTATTAAAACCACTTGTCAAATTCTACTTTACAATTTGACAAATGGTCTTATAAAGAATAATCAAAAAAATAACAAGTCCATCTGCCAAGCCTATTTTCAATCAGGCTATGTCAGCAAATCGCCCTAATAGGCATGACTATGAGATCAATTTACTTCCTTGCCTGATTAAAAATAATCATGACATTTTGGACTTGTTATTTTCTTTCATATGCCTAAATTTTCTAAATTCATTATTATCAATTGTTGAAGAATTCAATTATAGTTTGTTTATATTTTGTGGATTATGAAATTTTATTTTTTGTAAAAGCTGCATCAAAATATACTTATATAGCTTAATAATAAAAGGGATAATTTTCATTACTAATAATCTAAATTTTATCTACATATTATATTTTGAAACAGATCCAACAAATACTATCTATTTTATGAGTGGTATCATTATGAGTTATTAGGTTTTTATTACTTAATTAAATTTATTTTTCTGTTTTATGCTAATTTCTAATACTTAAAAATTGTTATTTATATTTATTTCTAGTTACCAACTGAAGCTTCTGCTTGAGCTTGAGTATTGTTTAATGCATCATCTACATTTCCGCCACCTACTATTGCTTGCATTCCTTCTGACATTATGTTTTCTAATGCATAAGTGTGAAGTCCATAATTTACACCAGGTATTTCTTCAGTCCATTTTGCAAAATCTTTGAAGATTTCTTGACCACCAAAGAATGCTGAAGGAGTACTGTAGTTTTCGCTTGCGCTTGCTGATTTTAATGTACTTACTAAGTTTATAGCTGGAACTAAATCATTCATTAAGTCATCGCTTGATGCAAAAGTCTTTGATAAGAAATCTGCTGCTAAATCTGAGTTACCAACTTTATCTAATACATACCAGCTGCTACCGCCACTATTTGATGCATTTACTGAGTTTGGATTAGATCCCATTTTTGGTGTTGCTGCTATTGCCCATTTTCCTGATTGATCTTCAGCTGCTTGAATTGAAGATGAAATCCAACATCCATTAACTACACTTGCAACATCTCCACTTTGGAAAGCTCCTACAAAAGCATCCCAACCTGATACTTGTTTTGAAATATTTGCATCAACCATTTGTTTGTATATATCAACTGCATCTCTTAAAGCCTTGTTGTTATTAATGCTTACTTTACCACTTTCATCAACATACCATGCACCTGCTGATTGCATCATTACTCTAAGTTGATTTAAATCACTTGGATCCATTGTTAACATATCTTTACCAGTCTTTTCTTTTACAGCTTTACCAATTTCAATATATTTTTCCCAAGTAATATTTTGCATATCTTCTTTAGTGTATCCTGCTGCTTCAATATAATCTGTTCTATAGAATAATGCTGTTACTCCACTATCAAATGGAACTCCATACATTTTATCTCCTTCTGTCATAACGCTTAACTTATAGTCCATAAACTTAGTTTTATCTACATATTTGCTTAAATCTTTAAGTTCACCTGGATATGATTTTAAATAATTTTGAATCTTATAATCTTCAATTAGTACTATATTTGGAAGTCCATCATAAGTTCCTGATGAAAGACTTGTGTTTAATTTTTGTACAACATCATCTTGAGCCATACTTACTACATTAATAGTTACATCTGGGTTATCTTTTAAATATCTTTCTTTAGCCATATTAGCTGCTTTAATGTTAAATGTATCATCCCATGCCCAAATAGTAATTGTTTTGTCATCTGATGAAGCTGATCCTCCTGATGAAGATCCAGAATTTCCACCTGATCCTCCACATGCTACTAGACTAAAGGCCATTACCGCAGTTAAAGTCGCTGCTAAAATCTTTTTCAATTTCATAAATAAATCCCCCTTAAAAATTTTATAAATACTTAATTAATCTATGTATTTATATTAACCATGTATTTGTTTACATTGTAGCATTTTCAATGCTTTAGGTGTTATGATAATATTAGTTATAATTTGTAATAATTTTATATTCACAAAATTAAAATTGTTGTTTTTTTAGATTATTGTACTTTTTTGTGATACGTTTACATATTTAAACCTTATATTAATGAGTTGTTCTAGTTAATAGTCAAAACAAAAATAGAATAAATAATTGTTTCATAAAACTTTAAAAATAAAAGTATGATTGTCCAATTATTTATCCCATTTTTGTTTTATTATAGTTTTCAAATACCTTAAAGTATTAAATTAAGCTTTTGTTAAGATAACCATATTATACTAATTAATGAAATAATAAAGAAAGGAAAAATATAATGGATAATAAATTTATACAATATATTCATTATATAAGGTTAGATTATGAAATTAACAACTTCAAAAAAGCTAAGTTTAGATTTAATACTATTGGTTCTTATGATTCTTTTATATGAAAAAAATATAATTTCTATGAGTTTTCATGAAATAGGTGGACTTGTTCTATTTGGTTTATTTATAATTCATTTATTATTTAATAGAAAATGGATTAAATCAATAACAAAGCGTTTATTTGATAAATCAATTTCTATAAAAACTAGAGTCAGCTATATTCTAAATATTTTATTAGTCCTTTGTTGGAGTCTAATCATTATTAGTGGAATTTTCATATCTAAAGTAATATTCCACTTTTCAATAAGTGGTCCATGGAAATTAATACATTTTTCTTGTGCAGCATTAGCTTTGATTTTAATAGGAATCCACGTTGGACTACATTGGAATTTAATTTATAATTCATGCAAAAAGCCACTAAAATCATTAGATAAATTTAAAAAGCCAATTAGTGCAATATGTATAGTCTTTGTACTTATTAGTAGTATTTATAGCATAGCAAATACCAACTTTATAAAATGGATTACTATGCCATTTACTATAGAAACTATGTCAGATTTAGGGAGACCTGCCGGAGGACAAGAAGGTAATAGACAAAATGGTCCTGCTTTAAATAAAGAATTTAATGGACAAAAAAATCAAAAAGGCAAAGAAAACTTTAATTTTATAAATCTACTAAAACTATTATTAAATTTTGGCTCTATTATAATTATGTTCTCTATATTTACACACTATATAGAGTTAGGTTTAAATAGTCATAATAGAAATAAAACTTTACCAAAATTAAAAATTTCCAAATAATTTTACACCGTAAAGATGTTGTGAACATTTGAGCCTTGTAAATACTTGCCGAAAAATTTTTAAAGTACTTCTATAATTTTAGCCAATAAAATTGTTAAACTCGCATATGCTCAAACAGTAACAGTTTTATAGCTTAAAATTATGAAGTACTAATAAAAGTTTTTTTGATGCAACTTTAAATAATTGAAAGTCTTACTGCTGTTTTTCTAGTTTTATGGAACAATTATTTATTATATTTCTATTTTGACTATTTGAACTAGCACAATGGCTTCTTATGAAATAATAGAAACTCTTAAGTGAGAATCAAAAAGTAAAGCTCTAGATCTTGCATTTGGTAAGCTGAACTTTCCCTTTGGGCATCTTGTATTTTTTTCTCGAACTTACTCAGCGAATGAATATGAGTCGAGTTTCCTCTATATTTTTCTACAACTCTCTCTTATTTTAAATTCAGTTGGTATTACTACTTTCTTTTTATATTCTCTACTTCCATTTATATTTTCCAAAAGTAGATCAATGGCTGAATACCCCAAATATTCGCTAGGTATTCTAATTGTTGTGAGTGCTGGTATCATGTATTTTGCTCCTGGCTGATCATTGATTCCAACAATACTTATATCCTTTGGTATTGATAAGCCTGCTTCTGAAATGGCTTTATAAGCTCCAACTGCCATTGTATCATTTCCTATAAATAATGCAGTTGGCCTATCATTAGATTCTAATATTTTCTTAGTTACATCGTAGCCAGATTTAAAAGTAAATCTTTTAGTTGGATATATGTATTCATTATTGTATATGTCCTTTTCTATCATGAACCTTTTATAATTTATATCTCTTTCATCAACATAATTTTCATTAGCATTTGTATTTTCTAATTTATTTCCACCTATAAATCCTATTTTTCTATGACCTAATTTATACAAATATTCTAATATTTCAGTTGTAGCCTTGCCTAAATCTACAACTACAGAATCAAATTTATTTTCATCTGGTGAGCAATCTACAAAAACTATATTTTCATTTTCATTATATAAATTCTCTATATTATTTTTAGAAAATTTTCCAATTGCAATTATTCCACTAAGATTTTTAAAATTTTCACTATTACTGCCTTCAGTTAATCTTAATAAATTTAAATTATTTTCACTGCATTTTTTTTCAACAGCTAATCTTATTGATAAATAATAAGGATCATCTAATTCTTCCTCATAATCATACCAATATATTATACCTATTTCTTTGCATTTCTTATCTTTGTTTCTTTTTCTTTTACTAGTTGTATATTCAAGTTCGTCGGCAATCTTTAATATTCTTTGCCTTGTTTCATTACTTACATTTAATGTATCATCAAAATTTAGTACTCTAGAGACAGTTGATATAGAAACCTCTGCCATAGCTGCAATTTCTTTTATAGTTGCCAATTAAAAATCCTCCCATCTCAATAAAAAAATCCATCATATACTTAGTATAACTTTATTTTCATAAAAATTCACTAAGATATGATGGCTTTTATTTAAACCATAAGATTTGATGGCTTTATAAAATATAATAATTTTTTACTTTTCTAATATAAATCTCTTACCATATTTAATATAATCAATTAAATCTAAATAATCTTCATCTATAGAACCAATAATAGTTCTTCTATTGTCTACTTTAATATCTTCCCTTGCTATTATTAATTCTCCTTTATAGTTTAGGTAATTATCGTTATTTACCATAACTGTACCTTTTTTAACTATTTTAGTTTCTGAATTATCACTTGGAAGTGATGTATCTTTAAATTCAAATCTGCTATAAGAGTGTCTTATTATCTGTTCACTACTTTCCATTCTTTCTTTTAATACAGCATTAATAAGCTTCTTCTCTACCTCTGGTATTTCTTTAATTATATTAACTTTTAATTCAATTGTATCTCTATCTAATTTGCTTAGAGCTTCTAACTCTTCATCTGTTGCAAAAGCATTTCCTATTATAACATCATCAACTCCAAGTGCGTATAATTCTTGTGCTTGTGCTGAAATATCTTTATATCTATGACTTTCTAGAGTGCATAATCCATCATTAGCTGGCCATGGTCCTTGCTTTCCACCTTTAGTCGCTGTAACAAATGCTGCTGTCTTTAGTCCTAATGTTTTTTTATGTCTGTCCATACATGAAGTAAAGAAATCCTTTGGAAGTCCTGTATATTCTTGTGGGTAAAAGTTATGACATACTACAAGCTTTTCCTTCTTGCATCCTAAATCAATAATATTATTTGCATAAGATGCATTAAGTGAACCATTAATTTCTACTTCCAACCCATATTCATTAAAAGTCATAAGTACTTCATGAATACCATTAAACATTCCATCAAGTCTTATACCTGTTACCCCTAATTCCACAAAGAAATTTAAATCAGTTGGATTTACTCCAATATTCTTTAAAACTTCTGGATTAATATCAATAAATACTCTCATTCCTAAATTCTTGGCATAATTTAATATTTCTCTATAATATTCTATTTGCTCTAGAGCCTTATCTTTTTCACTATCTACTTCTAACATTGAAGTAAATATTCTATTAAAGCCTAATTTATTTGCTTTTGATATATAATTTAAATTTTCTTCTTTTGAACTCATTAATGGATAAATACTAATTCCTAATCCCATTTTATCTTCACCTTTCCTTATACTTCTTTTTTATTCTTCTATACATTTATTTACATCAATACAAATGGTATGTAAAGTACCAGTGTTAATAAATCTTTTTGAAATTTTTCTTGTGATTTAATCTATTTTAGTTTTTATAATACATAATAAAGTAATTATATATTACTTTTACACAGAATACAAAATATTGGTTCACTTATTAATATACTTAAAAAAGTTATTTCATTAGAAAATTAATCATACTAAACACACAAAAGACTGATACATAACAAATTATTATACATCAGTCTTTTCTTTTGCATTACTTAAAATCTATTTTATATAGCCTTTAATTTCCCCATATTTCCATAATGCTAACATTGCATTTACTGCTTGCTCTGCTGTTGGATAAGCTGGTATTCCATGATCTCTTAATTTCATTATAGCTCTTTGACATTCATCCCCACCTTGACATTCCATAATAAATGGTTTGTTTAAATGTTTATATGTTTCATGTAATTCTATAACAATGTCAACAACGGCATCAACATCTGTTACTGCTGTTGGACATATTGATCCTAAAATACCATCTACATTTGGATCTCTTATAGCTTGTGTAAATGCACCTTTATATTGTATTGGTGATGCTGTTCCTGAAATATCAACTGGGTTAAGTGGGGAACCAAACATAGGCATATACGCTCTTATTCTTCCAACCAATCCTTCTGAAATTTCTCTTAATTCAGTAAGTGGCATGCCACATCTTTCAAAATGATCACAGCTTAATAGACCTGATCCTCCACCATTAGTTATCATAACTACATTTTTACCCTTTAATGGTGGCTCTAGTCCAAGTGCTAAGGATATATCTAAAAATTCCTGCCAAGTAGTAGCCCTGATTGCACCTGCTTCTTTGAATATTTCATCATAATAAGCATCATCAGTGCCCTCATTTTCAGAAGCTGTATGTGCAAAGGCTGCTTTTACTCCTATTTTAGAGCCTCCAACCTTTATTGTTACTATAGGTTTTTTATTTTCTATCTTTTTACAAGCATCAATAAATGCCTCTGGACTATCAAGTCCTTCAATATATACTGATAGACATTTAGTATTCTCATCTATACCTGCATATCTTATGAATTCACAAAAGTCTACATCTGCTTTATTTCCAAGGCCAACAAAGAAACTCATTCCAAAGTGATCCTTTTGTGAAGTTCCAAGGGCTGCTAGAAGATTAGCTCCAGATTGTGATATCATAGCTACTGGTCCCTTTATAGGTAAATAAGGAATGAAACCACAGTTAAAGTTCAAATAAGGGCTACCCATACCTACAAGGTTAGGCCCTATTAATGGAAGTTCATTATCTCTACAATATTGAGTTAATTCATTTTGTAATTGTCCTCTTCCAATTTCCTTAAAAGCACTAGTTGCTATAACTACAATTTTAACCTTTTTCTCAACACATTGTTTAAGTACCATTTTTACAATATGTGCAGGAACTGCTACAAAAACCAAATCTATATCATCAGGAATGTCAGTAATTTTCTTATAAGCTTTTAAATCGCAAACATAATCTGCTCTTGGGTTTACTGGATATATCTTTCCTTTATATCCCCAGTTATTTAATCCCTCTATTACTTTATATCCTACTTTTGTATCATATCTACTTGCACCTACAACAGCTATTGAATTAGGGTTTAGTGCATATTTTAAATTATTAACTACATAATCACGAGCGAATTCAACTTTCATTTATTTCCCCTCCTTTGCACTGTTACAACACTTAACACAATTTACTTGTGTCCTGTCTTGAAGGAAGTCATCTGTAAAGACACACTCTTCCCAAAACCCATTTTCATCATCTAACCTACAAACCCACCTTCTATATTGCTTACCTGTATCAGCTTCTTTAATTTCCTCAATTTCACCATAACCATCTAGAATTTCCCTTATAGCATCTATATCTGTTAATTCATTATATGCTGTAATCATAATGTCATATAGTGAATCACTAAACTCCCATATATTATTAAGCTCTGGTATTTCTGCTAGTTCATCTACTATTTCTGCCTTTCTTGCACAAGGAATTATTTGGAATAACCTTATTAAGTACATTTTCATAGTTAAGCCTAATTTTCTAAAGTTTAAATATACCATTGGAACTATTATTCTTTTATCGTCAACTACTGACATAAGGTCTTTTTTCATAGTTTCACTGTCTAATCCTGATAGCTCTGATAAAACATCATAATCAAACATGTCCCCTATGGATTTTGTATTATTTATAGCATCTATTATAGAAAAATCTATTTCATCAATCTTATCTTGAACTTCTACTAATTTCTTTACTTGATCTTTTCCCCATATATGTTTTCTATAGTCATCTATAGGTGCATCCCACATATTCACATTAGATTCTCTAACATCTCTTCTTATAGGACATAAGTGAACATACTCCACATCCTCATTATTTTTCCATGGAGCTATTACATCTGATAATAAATTATCTAAAACTCTCATATGATTTCCATTAAAGAAGTCAAAATCTCCACTTGTTTCATAACCTGTACAGATATCATCCTTATTTTGAAACCATTTTGAAAGAATCTCTTTATTTTCTTCTGAGGCATTTTCTTTTAATTTAACTATCCAATAATATAAGCCCCATCCATAAACCTGTGTAGCTGGATTCATAACTAACATTATTAAATGTTCATTATACATTCTAAGAAGTCTATCTTTTATTTCTTCTTTTTCTACTCCAGTAACTTCTGATATGTAATTTAAGTTAAAAACCTCTGGATAAATTTGATAGCATGATTTAGCAATATTATATGCACTCATTTCAACACTATCTAAGGATACAGTACCATTTTCAGTAAATCCAATACCTCTTGGACTAAAAAAATAATTGTTAAGCCAACCTTGTCTTTCTTCAGTTCCTAATTCATATTTGCTTTTATCTGACATACCTTCATCCCCTTAATTTATATTTATGTTTTCGTTTACATTATACCACTAATTAGTATAAATTTATACTAATTATGACATGATTTATTAATTATTAAATATAATACCAAAAAGAACTACGTTAAAAATTATATCTATATGCATTGTGCCAGTTAAAAAATTAGTAAAACAAAAATAGGACAAATAATTGTGCAATAAACATTGAAAAATAGAAGTTAG
>ERZ1036424.496-NODE-496-length-15001-cov-5.086645_pt1 | contig 15001 bp, 15 predicted proteins | sample MGYA00514221_ERZ1036424 | MGnify/ENA primary metagenome ERZ1036424 (study PRJEB33795, sample SAMN09464939) | human gut metagenome | host: Homo sapiens | place: USA: Stanford, California | collected 2016-11 | study: EMG produced TPA metagenomics assembly of the...
TGTTACCACCGTGAAAGGGTGGTGTCTTAACCGCTTGACCAAGGAGCCATGCTAAATAATGTCTTACGCTTTATTGTCTTACTCGATGTCTTCCAAGCGCTGACCACATAGACTATAATACCTAAATTTATATTATGTGTCAACACATTTTTTAAATTTTTTTAATATTATTTTATTTAATTTGATTATATTAATAGCTTAATATCTATTTTATCACTATTCTTAATCTCAGTAATAGCTTCTCCAAATCTAGATAACATATGCTTTTTCTGGTCTATTTCATGTTCTATTTTTTTTACTTCTTCATGACAAAGTTCTAAAAAATTTTCTTTTTCTATTCTATTTATAATTATATTATAACTGTCGCTTTTAAAGTTTTTCCCGGAAGCAATTACCTCTACTGGATAATATTTATTGATAAATATTATTAATTCTTTATCCCATATACCTCTTTTATTAACTTTATATTTATCTCTTAAGACGTTAATATTTTGTATATCTTCAATTAATTCCAAAGTCAAAGATTCTTTTAGTGCATTATAAAATGCTACAGATATTCCTCTCCTTAATTTTATTTTTAAAAATTCTCTATTATTTATTAAGAATTCATCTATTTCATTTTCACTTATGCATTGTACATCTTCAAATATAAAGCTTTTTAAGCCATTTCCACTTGGATAATTCACAATGATTTCATTAAAATTCATTCTTCTTACTTTAAAAATATTATTATAGTCTTCTAATTTAGTATTAATTATTTTTATTTTCATTTAAATTTCACCTCTAAATTTAGTATTCCTTGCTTTCAACCTTATTATTACTATGATAGAATTTATTTAACATATTTAATAAGGAGTGATTAATAAATATGGTTTATCATGATTTAATAATTATTGGTGGTGGTGCATCTGGACTAATGGCTGCAGTTGTCGCTAAAGATTTAGGTTTAGATGTAGCTATAGTTGAAGGCAATGATAGAATTGGTAAAAAAATTCTTGCAACTGGAAATGGAAGGTGTAATATCTCAAATAGAAATATTCAATTTCCATTCAATACTCATCATAGTGAAAATAATGGTTTTTACATAGATACTTTAAGTAAATTTTCTGTTGAAGACACAAAAAACTTTTTTCTGTCTTTAGGCTTACCATTTACAGAACTGCAGAATGGAAAAAGATACCCAAAATCTTTACAATCCTCATCAGTAGTTGATGTATTTAGAATGGCTTTAGAAGAAAGAAAAATACCCTTATATACAAATTGTAAGGTTAATTCTATTAGCAAAAAGAAAAATTTTATATTATCTACAAATAATGATGAATTTAAAGCTTTTTCTTGTAATAAACTTATATTAAGCTGTGGTGGTAAATCTGCTGCAAAAACTGGTTCTGATGGATCAGCCTATAAAATCTGTAGATCCTTTGGACACAGTATAATAGAACCTATTCCTGGTATAGTTCAATTAAAATTAGATTACCCTTACTTAAAAGCTTTATCAGGTATTAAATTTGATGGTTTAGTATCTATTTTAATTGATGATGAAATAATCCGTAGCGAGCAAGGTGAAGTTCTTTTTACTGACTATGGTATATCAGGACCACCTATAATGCAACTATCGTATTATGCCTCTAAGGCTTTATATAATAAATCTAAAGTTACTATAAGGGTTGATATGCTTCCAGATGAAAGTAAAGATGAGGTTAATAATTTCCTATCTACCCATTTCTCTATATTTAGTTATAGAGAAATATCTTCCGCTTTAATTGGAGTAGTAAATAAAAAATTAATACCAATTTTACTAAAAGATGTTGGAATAACTGATATACACGAACCTTGTAATAACATTGATTGGAAGTATATAAATAAATTAATTAATAGATTTAAAAGATGGGATTTCAAATGCATAGATACCAATGGTTTTCCTAATGCTCAGGTTACTGTTGGCGGCATAAATACGAAAGAAGTGGATCATACAACATTAGAATCAAAATTAGTTGAAAATCTTTATTTTTGTGGTGAAATATTAGATGTTCATGGTGACTGCGGTGGCTTCAATTTACAATGGGCTTGGAGTTCAGGTTACTCAGCTGCTAATTCAGCGGCTTCAAAATAATTCTTATAAATAAATTATTTAATAAAAAAGTCTATTAAAAATTATCAAATAAATTTCTAATAGACTTTTTATTAATTAAATGATTTTAAGTTAAATAATTGATTATTTTTAAATATTATCTTTAAACTATTTTCACTATATTATACAATAATATCCAATCATCATTCTCTATTTTTTCCAATCACATTCTAATATAGTCAGCTCAGTTCCTTCGCTATTTTTTATTATATGATATGATTTTAAATTATTATCATCAACTTTACTTATTGTTGCAGATGCACATATGTTCTCTCCATATGTAGTTTCTTTCTCAAATGTTACTTTAATTCTTCTTAATTCATAATTATTAACTATTTCTATTGGAACAGCTTCCATAGCCCATTCTACATACTTTACATTATTAACATGTTTATTTGAATCTATATCACTATATCTAATTTGAAACTGCTTTTGATATTGTTCTTCATCAACTCTATTAATTTTATCCATGCTTATATCGTAATTTACATCACCATTTACTCCATAAAAGTCGTACTGTTCCTTTTGAATCCTCATAGGTCTTCTTTTTTCAATATTAATTAAGAAAAATAATGCTAATGCTTCTCCTATAAGATTTCCAGCCTCGTCTTTAATAAAATACTTTCTCAATCCATAAAATTTTTTAAATCCTACTGGCTGTGTTGTTATGGCTATGGTTTCTCCAAACACCGGATATCTGTACAAACTTATATCATACTTATAGAATACCCACGCACAATTATTTTTTGTACAATAATCCATACCACCTCCAATAGATTCAGACTGTTGTGTACCTACATCACAAATAAAATCAATTATTGATGATAATTTGCATTTTAACTTATAATCCACTTCATAATAATGTATTTCATATTTTTTAGTAAACGTCTTAACCATAACATATACTGCAAAATTCATAAATCATATATTAAATTTATGATATATGCAGTACTTCTTCACCTCTTTCCTAATAATATATTTTATCACAAAATAATTACCTTATTTTACAAAATATATATTTTTATTAAAGTTTAACTATTTGTTCATTTTTTACATAAAAAAAGAACTTTTTTATGTAAAAGTTCTTTTTAATAAGTTATATTATTTACTTATTTAATGCTTCTAATAAGTCATCTAAATTCAAACCATGTACCATAGCAGCTTCTTCTAAAGTTTCTGCTTGTGCTGATGGACATCCAACACAGCCCATTCCAAAACTCATTAATACTGCTGCTTTAGATGAATCTGCATTAACTACTTGACCAATTGTCATATCCTTAGTAATCATATTTTCACCTCTTTAATATAACTTTTTTATAATTATTAACATAAAAAATTATATTTTATCCATAATCTAAAGTCAATATCAGAGTATGTTTATAAACTATATACTATCTACTCTCATAGTTTGGTCTCTCTTTGGACCAACACCAACTATAGATATTTTAGTGTCAGTAAATTCCGCTATTCTATTTAAATATTTTTTAACATTATCAGGTAAACCCTCATAACTTCTAACATCGGCAACACTATCATCCCAACCATCAAATTCTTCATAAATTGGTTCACATCTAGCTAAATCTTCTAAGCTTGCTGGGAAATAGTCAATAACCTTATCATCAAATTTATATCCAACACATACTTTTATCTTTTCTAATCCTGCCAATGTATCAATTTTAGTTACAGCTAGTGAAGTCAATCCACTTACTCTCGCAGCTGTTTTAACTATAACTAAATCTAACCAACCACATCTTCTTGATCTTCCTGTTGTTACACCATATTCATGTCCTTTTTCTCTGATCCAATCTCCAGTTTCATCAAGTAGCTCTGTTGGGAATGGTCCTTTTCCTACTCTAGTTGTATAAGCTTTTGTTATACCAACTGCATTAGTAATCATGTTAGGTCCTATTCCTACTCCGCTAGCTACTCCTCCAGCTGTTGTATTCGAAGATGTTACATATGGATATGTACCATAATCAATATCTAATAGCATTCCTTGAGCACCCTCAAATAATACACTTTTATCCGCTTTAATATCATTATATACTCTTACAGATGTATCTTGAACAAATGGTTTTAATTTCTTACCAAATTCTAAATATTCCTTTAATATTTCATCATAATCTAATGCTTCTCCACCTAATACTTTAGTGATGTAATCATTTTTCATTTGAATATTTTCTTTTAATTTTTCTGAAAAAACATCTTCATGCATAAGATCACAAACTCTTATTCCACATCTTTCAAATTTATCTGTATAACATGGTCCTATACCTTTTCCTGTAGTCCCTATATCATTCTTTCCTCTAGCCTTTTCTTTTAACTTATCTAATGTTTTATGATATGGCATGATAAGATGAGCCCTGTCACTTACTATTAGTTTTTCAGGTGTAACTTTAACTCCAACGCCTTCTAAGTATTCTATTTCTTCAAATAGAGCCTTTGGATCCACAACTACGCCATTACCTATTACATTTAATTTATCTTCATAAAGAATTCCTGATGGTATTAAGTGAAGTTTATATTCTTTATCACCAACCACTACAGTGTGACCAGCATTGTTTCCTCCTTGGAATCTAACAACTACATTAGCCTCTTCTGCTAAATAATCTGTCATTTTTCCTTTTCCTTCATCGCCCCATTGAGCTCCTAAAACAATAAATGCTGACATTTATCTTGCCTCCTTAAATAAATAAGCTTAAATTAGCTTTAATATTAGTTATTATTTGGAGTTTTAATTAAAATTATTTAATCTCTCCTTTTAAATAGTAGCAAAGTCCTACTAACCGGTCAACTATAATCGAATATTTTTTTGCTTTTTTTATAAATAATTCGTATAATTGTACTATATGATTATATATTAGGTGGATTTTTACTATTTTAAATATATTTAAACTATTTAAGGAGTGTTTTTATGAATATTTATGAAGAAGCTTTAAAGTTCCATGAAGAAAAAAGAGGTAAATATGAAATTAAGCCCACTTGTGAAATTAAAAATGCAAAAGATTTAAGCCTTGCATATACACCAGGGGTTGCAGAACCTTGTCGTGAAATACATAAAGATCCCAAAAAAGCTTATACATATACTCGTAAATGGAATACAGTAGCTGTTATTTCTGATGGTACTGCTGTCTTAGGTCTTGGAGATATTGGCCCACTTGCAGCATTACCTGTTATGGAAGGTAAAAGTGTCTTATTTAAAGAGTTTGGTAATGTTGATGCATTCCCTATAGTTCTTGATACAAAAAATGTTGATGAAATTGTTAATACAATTGCGAATATTGCTCCTACATTAGGCGGAATAAACTTAGAAGATATATCTGCTCCTAGATGTTTTGAAGTTGAAAAAAAATTAAAAGAAAGATTAGATATTCCAGTTTTTCATGATGATCAACACGGAACTGCAATAGTTGTTTTATCTGGTCTTGTTAATGCATTAAAAATAGTTAATAAACAACTAGACAATATAAAAGTAGTAATAAATGGAGCCGGATCTGCAGGAACAGCTATATGTAAATTATTACTTTCTTCTGGAGTTAAAAATATAGTAATGTGCGATATAAATGGTGTTATAAGTAGAGATAAAAACTTAAGTGATAATATCTATATGCAGGAACTAGCTAATATAACTAACCCTAACAATGAAACTGGAACCCTTAAAGATGTTATTAAAGGAGCTGATGTATTTATAGGTGTTTCTGCTCCAAATATAGTTTCAAAAGATATGGTTAAAACAATGAATAAAGATGGAATAATATTTGCAATGGCAAATCCAACACCTGAAATTTTCCCTGAAGATGCAAAAGAAGCTGGAATTGCTGTCATGGGAACTGGACGTTCTGATTACCCTAACCAAATAAATAATGTTCTAGCCTTTCCTGGAGTATTTAGAGGGGCTTTAGATGTAAGAGCTTCACAAATCAATGAAGAGATGAAGGTAGCTGCCGCTTATGCAATCGCAAACTCTGTTTCTGATGAAGATTTAAATGCTGAAAATATAATTCCAAAAGCTTTTGATTTAAAAGTTCAAGGATTAGTTGCTGAAGCTGTTAAAAAAGCTGCTATAGAGAGTGGTGTAGCTCGTATTTAATTATATATCTTTTCAGTAATACTTATAAATATATATTGAAATAATGTTTCTTAATAAAATATGACTATACGGTATTAGATTTAATGTAAATTATTAATTGCAACATATATATTAAAATTTCTTTAAACCATAAAAGGCATTTTCTTAGTTCAAGAAAATGCCTTTTACATATAATTTTATTGGCAAATATTTTTAAAATTTTTATTCACATGTTAATAACAAAGATTTTATTCACAATTATTTTTTTAAAGTTATTAACATATATAATTTTTTAAATTTTGCTCATTTAAATAGATGGAGTAAAATAATTTACATATTTTTAGATCTTTCCGCACACTTATCCATAGCTTGAATTATACTATTTCTAAATCCTAATTTTTCTAATTCTATAACAGCTTCAATTGTTGTTCCACTTGGTGAACAAACCATATCCTTTAATTCTCCTGGATGTTTTCCAGTATCAAGAACCATCTTTGCAGACCCTAAAACGCTTTGTGCTGCCATCTTATGAGCTTTTGCTCTAGGTATTCCTAGTTTTACTGCTGAATCCGCCATAGCTTCTATAAACATAAAGACATATGCAGGTGATGATCCACATAAAGCTATAAATCCATGAAAGTCCTTTTCTTCTAGCTGAACACATTCTCCAAAGCTTCGAAAAATTTTAATACAATAATCTAATTCCTCTTTACTTACATTTTTATTTGAACATATAGCTGACATAGCTTGTCCAACAAGTGCTGGCGTATTTGGCATTGTTCTTATTATTTTAGCTTCATTACCAAGCCATTCTTCCATATTATCTATGCTAATTCCAGCTGCTATAGTAATTATTAGCTTATCCTTTGTTAAATCTGACTTAATCTCGTCTATAACTTCCTTATAAAGATAAGGCTTAACTGCTAATATTAATACCTCAGATTCTTTAGCGACTACTCTACTATCTATTGTTGTTTCAATTTTAAATTCTTCTTTTATATTTTGGGCAGATTTTTCTGTTTTAGTTGATACTATAATTTCTTCTGCTCCTAAAAATCCTGAAGAAATCAATCCACCTAATATAGAACCTCCCATATTTCCACAACCTATAAATCCGATTTTTTTACTCATTTTATAACCCCCTGTTAATTTTTTTGTTATAAATTCTAATTTTATGTTTTTATATTAAGAATTTAAATTTAATCCACTACAATCATAGGATAGCTTGTTTCGTAATTCATAAACTATATTTAAAATGAAGGGAGGAATATATATGAAAGGCAGTTCCTTAGTATATAACAATTCTTTAATATTAAAAGAGAAGTTCATAGATGAAATTTTATCTAAAAATTTTCAAGAAACACTTCCTACATGTAACATTAGAGAAACTCCAGAATTTTATTACATAGATATAGATTATTTTTTAAATAATAAACATGAATTACAAATTTCTTATAAACATAATTTTTTAATATTAAAGTGTAAATTAAAAAATTCAATTAATAATTTTATATTTGAAAGAATATTCTTTTTAGAGAATATTGATTTAAATGCTATTTTGCTTTGTGATCATGGAAGCGAAATAGAATTAATAATCAAAAAAATTTTCTAATAAATTTTAAAAAATTATTTATTGCCTATAAACTCTTTTTATAAACATAAACTATGTAAAGATAATTATCTTTACATAGTTTATGTAAGAAATAAAAAATTTATTTTCTTATCTCTTATATTTTATATCTTATTCTCTGTGAATTACATCTAAATTTCCAAATTTACTATATTGTCCAAGCCATGCAAGTTTAACAGTTCCAACTGGACCGTTTCTTTGCTTAGCCATTATACATTCACCTATATTCTTATCTTCAGTTTCCTTGTTATAATATTCATCTCTATAAAGAAACATAACTATATCTGCGTCTTGTTCTATAGAACCTGATTCTCTAAGGTCAGATAACATCGGTCTATGGTCTGCCCTTTGTTCAGGTGCACGAGATAATTGAGATAAAGCTATTACTGGGCATTCCATTTCTTTTGCTAAAGCCTTAATAGATCTTGATATTTCTGATACTTCTTGTTGCCTATTGTCACTTGAAGATCCGCCTCCAGACATAAGTTGAAGGTAGTCTATTACTATTAAATCTATTCCGTACTCCATCTTCAATCTTCTGCACTTTGATCTCATTTCCATAACAGTTACACCTGCTGTATCATCTATATATATTTTAGCTTTAGATAAAGGACCTGTTGCCATAGCAATATTCTCCCAATCTTTATCTTCTAATGCCCCAGTTCTTAACTTTAGCATATCAACATTAGCTTCAGAACAAAGTAGCTTATATGCTAATTGTTCCTTTGACATTTCTAAAGAAAATATAACAACACTTTTATTTTCTCTAAGTGCAGCATATTCTGCTATATTTAAAGCAAATGTAGTTTTCCCCATTGATGGTCTTGCAGCAATAAGAATCATATCACCACTTTGAAAACCAGAAGTCTTAGCATCTAAATCAGTAAATCCAGAACCAACTCCAGTAATTTCTCCCTTATTATTGAAAAGTTTTTCTATCTGTACAAAACCTCTTTCTAATACATCACTTAATGGTTCAAAATCTTTAGATGTTCTATTTTCTGCTATATTAAATATCTTTTTTTCTGCTAAATCTACAACTTCCTCTACTTTACCTTGCTTATTGTAGCTTTCTTCTATTATCGTTGTTGACGCTTTTATTAGTTTTCTTAATGTAGATTTATCTGAAACTATTTTTATGTATGCACTTAAATTAGCCGTCGTTGGAACTGATGAACTAACTTCTGTTATATATGTTACTCCTCCAGCTTTTTCAAGCATTTCTGTACTTTTTAAATACTCCAACAGAGTTACTAAATCTACCGCTATATCACTTCGAAACATCTCTAATATAGCCTTATATATTATTTTATGACCATCTCTATAAAAATCCTCTGCCTCTAACGCTTCTAATACTTTTGCAATAGCATTTTTATCTATAATCATAGATCCTATTACTGACTGTTCAGCTTCTATGCTTTGTGGCAAACTCCTCATAACTGGTGCTTCCATATTTTATTCCTCCTCTCTCTTGCTATACTGAGTAATAGCCTAAAACCTTAAATAAGTCTCCTCTAAATAAGGAGACTCATTTAATTAATCAAATGCTATATCCATAAGCCTTTCTATGGATTCAACAGTCTTAACTTCTATACCAGTAGTATTTAGAGGTATTTCTTTTTCATTTTCTTTTGGAACCAACACAAGTTTTATCCCCATTCTCTTAGCTCCATATATCTTTTCAAATATTCCACCAACTGGTTTAATTTTACCTTTAAGTGATATTTCTCCGGTCACTGCTATATCTTGTCTTATAGGTTTTTTAAGCAATGCACTAATAATACAAAGCGTTATAGCTGCTCCTGCTGAAGGTCCATCTATTTTCCCCCCACCAATTACATTAACATGTATATCATAGTCTTTTATATCTTTATCAGTTAAATTTCTAATTACTGATGCAGCATTAAACACAGAATCTTTAGCCATACTTCCTGCTGTATCATTAAATCTAACTATACCATTTCCCTTTTTCTTTGCTTGAAAAACACCTGCTTCTATCTCAATAGTTGATCCTAAAAATCCACTCACACCTAATCCATAGATATGTCCTATTTGCTTTTCATCATTATTGACTATTCTTTCAAAAGGAGTATATCTTCCAATAGATATTATTTCATCAAGATCAGATAATTTTATTTCGATATTTTCTGTAAATTTCCCATTTGAATGTAATGCATATCCATAAGCATCTGTTAAGATATTTACAGCTTTTCTACCTTCAAATGTATAGTTACTAATTTTTTTTGCAACACCATTTTCTAGTTGTACATTTAATTTTTTCGCTGCATCTTCTACTATTTCTACTATATCCGCTGAAGAAAGTGGTTCAAAATAAACCTCAGTACATCTTGATCTTAATGCTGGATTAATTTCACTAGGACTTTTAGTTGTAGCACCAATTAGAACAAAATCTGCTGGCGCTCCATTATCAAACATATATTTTATATATTTAGGTATCATTTCATCATCTGGATCATAATATGATGATGAAAATTCAACTCTCTTATCCTCTAGTACCTTTAAAAGTTTATTTTGAAGCATAGAGTCCAATTCACCTATTTCATCTATGAATAGCACACCACCATGAGCTTCAGTAACTAATCCTGGCTTAGGCTCTGGTATACCAATCTCAGCTAAATCTCTCTTACTGCCTTGGTATATTGGATCATGTACTGAACCCAGTAATGGATTGGTAATTTCTCTTGGATCCCATCTTAATGTAGTTCCATCAACTTCAACAAATTTTGATTTATCATCAAATGGTGTAAATGAAAGTTTCTTTACCTCTTCAAGTGCAAGTCTAGCCGCTGTAGTTTTTCCAACCCCTGGTGGTCCATATAAAATTATATGTTGAGGATATGGTGAAGAAAGTTTTGATATTAAAGATTTAATTGCTCTCTCTTGGCCTATTACTTGATCAAAACTTCTTGGTCTTAAAAAACTCATTATATTTTTGCTTGTATTTCTACTATCAAGTTCTATTAAATGATTTAATTTACTTAGCGTCTTCTTATTCTCAATACCTTTTTGTTTATTTATAACAGAAAGCCTAACTTCATCTATGTATTTTTCTTGTTTTTCCATAATAGATTGTTCGACTTGAGATTCTATTTTACTTTGAACATATCTTTTTGCTAATTCATTTGAAATTAAATCTACTGTTTTATTAATAGCCTTTTGTAGTTCCTCTTCTTTTGGTATTACTGTTAAATCTTTTCCTTCTGCTAAAATATTATTTAATGCAAATATTCTTTCGCAAGAATTTGATGATTGTATATACTTATCCAACTTAAATCTAACAGTTCTTGCCCTAAAAGCACCTTTATCAAGAACGTTCTTAGTTATTGATAATAATGCTTCTATTTGTGATTCTGCTGATAAGTTTCCATCAATTACATCTTGTAATAAGTTTGTATCTTTATTTAAATTCAAATTCATTCCTCCTTATTCTTGTGGAACAATAATCACCTTCATCTTTGTACTTACTTCTGGATAGATCTTAACATCTATTTCATAATTACCAGACAATTTTATTGTATCCATTACTATTTTCTTTTTATCTATATCTACTTTATATTGTTCTTTAATTAATTGTGCTACATCTTTACTTGTGATTGCACCAAATAGTTTTCCATTTTCTCCAGCCTTAGCTTTGATTGTTACTTCTTTTCCTTTTAATTCTCCTGCTAATTTTTGTGCTGCTTCAAGTTCTGCTAATTTTTGTTTTCTTTCATTTTCTTTTTTATTATTTAATATATGCAAATTAGATTCACTAGCTTCTTCTGCTAATTTTCTAGGAAATAAAAAATTTCTTGCATATCCATCTGATGCCTCTATTACATCACCTTTTTTACCTATCTTCTTAACATCTTGTAATAAAATAACTTTCATTTATTAATCACCTATCCTTAAGTATTTTTTTATTGCTTCTTTTAACTTGCAAAGTACTTCTTCCATTGTCATATTAGTCATCTTAGCTCCAGCAATATTCATATGTCCTCCACCGCCTAATGCTTCTAGGACAACTTGAACATTGATATCTCCAAGAGACCTTCCACTAATATAAATTTCGTTATTTACTTCTCCTAATGCAAAAGATACAGATATTCCAGATATATTTAATAATTCATCTGCTGCTTTTGCTACAATTACAGTATCTAAGTTTTTTGGTGCAATTGCAATAGCTGTTTTGTTTTCAACTTCTGCTGATTTTATTGTTTCTGCAATAAGTAAATAATCTTCTAAATCATCTGTAAACATCTTTTTTATTTCAATTGGATCTGCACCTAATGACTTTAAAAATGATGCTGCATCAAATGTTCTAACTCCTGTTTTAAATGAAAAACCTTTAGTATCAATAAATATACCTGCAAGCAGACCTTCTGCCTCCAACCTTGTTATATTAGGTTTTTCAACCATATATTGAATTATTTCAGTAATTAACTCTGATGTAGAAGATGCATAAACTTCTATATAATTTAATATATCATGCTCTATCATATCGGGACTTCTTCTATGATGGTCAATTATAACTTTTCTTTCTGCCTTTTCAACTAAAGATAAATCTAATACATAACTTTTATTGTGGACATCTAATATTACTAGTAATGTCTGATTTTCTATATTATTTTTAGCATCCTCTAGTGAAATAAATAAATCTTCATATTTAGGTTCTTTCATTATTTTTCCTAAATAATAGTCTATTGCATTAGTATCTTTTTGTAATATTATATTACAAGTTTTTCCTAATTGCTTAACTACGCTTGCTAATCCTATAGATGCTCCAAAACAGTCCATATCAGGATTTTTATGTCCCATTATATAAACATTACTACTTTCATATATAAGCTCTCCTAAAGCTCTCGCTATTACTCTAGCCTTAACCTTAGTTCTTTTCTCTATTTCTTTACTATTTCCACCAAAGAATTTTATATCATTATTACTTTTTACTACGGCTTGATCTCCACCTCTGCCTAATGCTAGTTCCTTAGCTATATTAGCATTATTATAGTTCTCTAATGGAGACATACCACCTTTTCCAATCCCCATGCTCAATGTGATTTCAAGTTTATTTCCTTTATCAATCTTAGATACTTCTTCTATTATATTAAATTTTTGTTTTATCTCGTCCTCTATATATTTATCTTGAACTGATAGAACATATTTATTAGTATCATATTTCTTAATCATAGCTTTTAAATTATTTGCATATGCATTAATAGTACGCTCTATTTCGGCAACTAAAAGCGGCCTATTACTTTCTTCTGTTTTGTCTATGACTTCTGAAAAATTATCCACCTCAATTAGAATAACACTTTCTTGTGTAGTTTCATAATCTATAAGTTTTGTTATATCATTAAATGAAAGCAAGTATAAGTATTTCTTGTCTTTCATATCTATTAATGTAGCATAAACATCATACAATTTTCCGTTTATATCTAATCTTTGATGTAAATTATCTTCATGTTTTAAGATACTATCTAAATTCAATCCTCTAGCAATACTTAAAATATTTTTTTCTGAGGCCTCCTTATTTGATTTTAATGTATTAAACAATTCATTGTGCCATATTAATCTTCCATCTTCCTCAATCAATGCTAATGGATATATGAATTGTAACACATTATCTGAAATTCCTTTATTCATAACTTTTATAAATTCATTCATATCATTTTCTTTTTTCCAATAAAGATTTAGTTGATAAAAATTATCAACTAAATAAATTGCAAATATAATTATTCCGATTCCGATATAATCATATGAAAATAGTAATATTGAACTTATAATTAATAGCATGGGTTTCAGTAATCGTTTAATTATATTTTTTCTTTTCATAAAAGACTCCTACTTTATAATTTAATCTCTTCTATTATCAATATAGCGTTTCAACTTGCTTAAGCTCTTTCCTTCTTTTTCAACTTGATCTTCTGCTCTTATTCCTAAATCTAACTTTTCTTTCATAGTATAATCTATATCACCAAATGAATATCCAAGTTTTTCTCCTAAAACATAAAATATTATTATTCCACCAGAAATACAATTTAGTATCGAATCACGTGCTACATTGTTTCCTTTTGTTAATAATTTAAAGAATTCTCCAATTACACAAAGTAGTTGAGCTTTTAGGTCCTCTATTATTTTTATATTGGTCATTATATTGAAATTTTCCTTTTTCATAGACATCACCTCGCATCTTTAACCCTCGTATTCTTATTTTAGTTTTTTTTCATGAGTATTGCAAGATTTTATGAGACTTTTTCTATTTTTTTCCAAAAATATTAGATGTGATTCTTTTTTATTAAAACTAAATTCAATTTAAAAATAATTTTTTCTATGCTAAAAAACCCCTGATTTCTCAGGGGTATACATTATTACTTATTATTCTGTAGTAAATGGTAATAATGCTATGTTTCTTGCTCTCTTAATTGAAGCAGTTAATTCTCTTTGATGCTTAGCACAAGTTCCAGAAATTCTTCTTGGAAGAATCTTTCCTCTTTCTGTAACATATTTTCTAAGCTTATTTATATCCTTATAATCGATAAACTCAGCTTTATCTACACAAAAAGCACAAACTTTTTTTCTAGATCTTCTCATTCTACCGCCTGGTCTTCTATTGTTATTATCTTCTCTGCTCATTTTATTCCCTCCTTACCTAAATTTTAGAATGGCATATCCCCATCATCAACTGGAGTCATGTCTTCCTCAAAGTTATTTCCACCAAATACATCATTTGATGGTGCTGAATATTCATTGCTACTACCAAAACTATTTCCTGATGAATTGCTTCCTTTACTTCCTAGGAATTCAACTCCACCAAATTGATCTGCTACAACTTCAGTAACATATCTTTTAGTTCCATCTTTAGCTTCATAATTTCTAGTCTGAATTCTGCCACTAATAGCAATTTGACTACCTTTACTCATGTAATTAGCAGTGCTTTCTGCTTGTTTGCCCCATACTACTACAGGTACAAAATCGGCTTCTCTCTGACCAGTCTTAGTGTTATATTTATCTACTGCTATTGTCAAGGTTGTTACTGCTGCTCCACTTCCTGGAGTAAATCTTAGTTCTGGATCTTTAGTTAATCTTCCAATTAGAACTACTTTATTCATTTAACAACACCACCTTACGCTTGTTCATTAACAATGATATGTCTGATAACACCATCAGT
>ERZ1036424.499-NODE-499-length-14933-cov-3.472644_pt1 | contig 14933 bp, 18 predicted proteins | sample MGYA00514221_ERZ1036424 | MGnify/ENA primary metagenome ERZ1036424 (study PRJEB33795, sample SAMN09464939) | human gut metagenome | host: Homo sapiens | place: USA: Stanford, California | collected 2016-11 | study: EMG produced TPA metagenomics assembly of the...
TTTGATAATATAACTCAGCAGTATTATTTAAGAGCTAGATTCTATAATCCAGTCATTGGTAGATTCGTTCAAGAAGATGTGTATAGAGGCGATGGACTTAATCTTTATGCTTATTGTGGGAATAATCCAGTGGGGTATTGTGATCCTAGTGGGTATGTAAAAAAGAGAAAAAATAGGGAGCCTAGAAGTAATGTTGTTTCATGTAAAATAGACAGCAATACAGGTAAGAGAACTTATGTATTGAGATATAAAGATAAATATTTAGATGGGGGAAAAAGAAAAGATAAGACTTTTATAATAACATATGATGAAGATTTGCAAGCACTATTTAAAGAACATCCTGACTATCTCTATAACAATGGTGGAAATGGATCTAAAGTAGAATTGCCAAATGGGTTTTCAGGTGATAGAAATAAAGATTTTTCGGAAGCTAATAGAATTAATAAAAGGGATAATCTTATTGATAAGCAGCCGGAAAACTATACTTGGGATCACGATAGAGATAAAAAGAGTTTATATTTAGTAAGAACAGATGTACATGATAGTTCAGCACATACAGGAGGACAGTCGCTTAAGGTAGAAGAAATTAAAAATTCTAATAATAAAGATAATAGTAAAAAAGACAAATCAAGTACAAGAACTTGTAAAAAGGCTAAGATTATGAAATGATATAAGGAGATATATGGAGAATATAAGTAAGCAAATAAAAAAAATAACCAAAAGTATAAATTTAATTCCGACCAAAGAATTATATAGGGAGAGAGCTTTATTATATAATAAATTAGAGAAGTTTGATTTAGCTATGAATGACTATGAAGAGATAATTAAGCTAGATCCTAAAGACTATAATGCATATTATGAGAGAGCGTGTGAGTGGTATAATTGGAAAATATATTATTTAGATGAATCACCCTCAAAGGAAAGTATTAAACAAAATACAATTATGTATTTGAAAAATTCATTAAAATTAAAAGAAACTTCTAAAAGCTGTTATAGAATAGCAGAAATTTATTTTAATCTACTTCAAGAAGATGAAGAAGCACTAAAATATTGTAAGAAGGCTATATTAATTTCACCAAATGAAATAGAAACATTAAAGCTATTAGGAGAAGTGTATAATGAATTGGAGGAATACAACAATGCAATTAAGATGTTTAATTCCGCATTAAAACTATGTGAAGATTCAGATACATTTCTTTTTAGAGGAATAACCTATTGTAATTTGGCAAATCATATGAATAATGATTGTGATACTATAACAATGTATAAAAACGCATTAAATGATTATGAAAATGCATTAAGATTAGATTCAGAAAATGTTGTTGCCTATATGAAAATGGCACAACTATTAGAATCAGTATTTAATGAAACTCAACAAGCAATCAAATGTTATAAAAAGATATTAGAGTTAGAACCTTATAATGAAAGAGCAAATGAAGCTATGGCAAATTACTATTATGATATTGGAAATTATAAAAATGTCATAAAGTATATTAATAAAATAGGTGTATTAGATAGTTTAGACTATTTAGAATTACGTAAGGCAGAAAGTTATTACGAATTAGGAAAATACAATGAGGCTTTAGAGATTTACAATAGAATATTAAAGATAAAAAATGACAAAATAGTATATGATTACAGGGGGGATGTATATTTAAAATTAGGAGAATATGATAAAGCTATTTCAGATTATGAAAATTATATTAAATTATCTCCAGAAGCAAAAGGTGTATATTATAGGTTGGGATTGGCATATAAAGAAAAAGGTGATGATTGTAGTGCTTTAAAAGTTTTAGAGAAAGCATTAGAATTGTTACCAGCTAATGAAAAGATTTTAAAGTTAATTAATGGAATAAAGTATAAATAAAATTTATTGATAAAAATCTCCCATACATAGTTATGGGAGATTTAAATATTATGTAGATTGTTTGAAGTATAGTATATAGATAATTTGCAAACAAGTATTGATTGTGAAAATAATAAGTTTATAGAGATATTACTATTCAGTATATGAACAGGGCAGTACTGACTTTATAACTGACAAATATGGTAAAATAAGAAATGAATATTGGTATGATGCATTTGGAAATATTCTTGAGAGCAGAGAAGATGTTCACAATAGGATAACTTATACTGGTCAGCAGTTTGATGTGATAACTCAGCAGTATTATTTAAGAGCTAGATTCTATAATCCAGTTATTTATTATGATCCTAGTGGATATGATCAACAAAGAAAGGCTATTCCAGGAGATTATAATTTTATCGGACCAGCAACTAATTCAGAATTACAGAGTTATTATTCTAATATAAGGGCTTATCAAGGAAATGTAGATTTAACTAAGATTCCACCAGAATATAGAGCTAATAACGAAACTATTATTGAGATGAGTTTTAAAGGAAAAGTAAAAGGTGGTTCAGGAAGAAATGCAGCAGGATGGGAGAGAAATGCTTCTAAGTATTTTAAAGAACTTTATAAAAAACATCCAGAATATTTTAATGAAGATAATGTGAAAAAGATAATGTCAGGTAAGGTACCAGAAGTTAATGAACAGTTTCTGGAGTTTTTCCCGCAATATGAGAAATACAAAGGTACAGATTTACGACATCATCATGTAGGAGAAGGAGGTCAAGCACATGCTATACCAGAACCATTACATCCTGGACATGGTGGAGTTCATAATTACGAAAAGAATTCTGGAGTAAGAGGAAATGATCCATTAAGTGAAAGGGCTCAATCAATAGAATCTTTAACAAGAGATCAAATTATAGAGAATGAAAAGTCTAATAAAAATAAAAAGAGCAAAAAATGTAATAGTTGGTATATAGGAGACATGAATATGATTAGTAAACAAAGTTTAATAGAACTTGCTGAAGACGAAAAATTGGTAAAGTATTCAGATAAGTTAATTTTAAAATATAATTTACCAGATGAAACACAAAAGATATTACAAGAAATGGGGATTCCTAAACATGTAGCACCATATATAAGTTTTATTGAAGAAGAAAATGGAGGTGGAAAAAAATTAAGTGATTACTATGACTTATCATTATATGAAGACTCAGAATATATTGAAAAAGAAGAGTTAGAGGAAATAAAAAATTATTTTCAAGAATATATTATATTAGGTAATATTGAAAATGATGTGCTTGTATTAAATGAAAAATTTAGAGTAATTAGAGTTGATTATGAAACTTTAGATGAATATTATGTTAATTGCACATTAAATGAGTTCTTGGAAAGTTTATTAACCTATAAAAAAATGATCAATGAAATACTTAAAAGGTATAATGAATTAGTATTTTATGATGATAAAATTACAGTAAATGATATAAAAGAATTAAAACATCAATTGCTTAAAATAGACAAAAATTCATTTATTAATGGGAGCTTTTGGAGTAGTGAAATTGAAAGATTAGAAGAAAATCTTAATTAGTTCTTTAATATGAAAATAAAGCTATAGGAATATTTAAATGATGGTATTCCTATAGCTTATATTATATAACTATATATGTTGCTCTTTGATTTATTCATATTGTCTAATATATTGCATGATTTTAGCGCAGATATTAACTTTCGACATACATATTATAAGTTTATAATATGTACTTAAATAAGTTTATTGTAAATAAAAATAGAGGTATTCTAGTTGAAACAAATTATGATGATAATGTAATTTTAAGATTTACCAGAGGATATGAAATTGTTGCAGATGATATTAGTGATACCGCCCCAAATTCAGATAGCTCGATAAATTTCAGTTTAGCATCAGCAGAATGTTTTAAAACAAATAGAATATAAGAAGTATGAAACAGAGCTTAGAGAAAGAAATATTAACGATATTTTAAAATTAGCTATTGTGTTTAAGGGCAAAGAAGTTAGGATTGTTGAAGGAAAATAGTTAAATTCACTAGAACTAATGAAGTATTTCTGCATTATTATAGATATAAAGAATATTATCACAAAGACATCAGGAGTATTTTGATGTCTTTATTTTATACAGCGAAGTTTAAGTGTCTAAAATTATTTATACTGCTGTTTATTATTCAAATTAAAAATTTTGCAATTTAATGTAGGAAAATTTTTAAAAGCAAAGTGCTTAAATTTTTCATATTCAACCATATATATTATATGTAAAGAAAATTTATGAATACATATAAAAATATAAATAAGGAGTTATTATAAATGATAGAAAGAAAAATTATTAAAGTAAGAACAGATATGTTTGAGGATACTAAATTTAAATTAATAGATAGAATGAAGGAAAGAAATCTTATTAATTATGTATGGTTTAGAATTATGACACTTGCAGGAAAAGTGAATAATGGAGGAGACTTGTATTTTTCAACTACTAAACCATATACAGTTGAAACATTGGCTGTTGAGTTTAATAGAGAGGAAAGTGAGATAGAACTAGCTTTAGGTGTACTTGTTGACCTTGAGATAGTAGAAGTTACAGAAAATAATTTATATAGAGTTAAAAATTTTGCAAAGCATCAAGGAATTAAATCTAAGGAAAGTACAGAAAAAAATAGTCATATAGTAAAAGTTGAAAAAAATGAAATTAAAGAGGAATCTAAGGCTAACACAAAAGTTAATGATATAGATGTTTCCGAGAATAAAAATGAACTTAAATCTGAAAATAAAGAAATTAGAAATGATTTGGACATAATACATGAAAAGAGTAAGGAAATTAATGATAAACTACTAATTAAAGAAAAGAAATATAATGAAATTAAAAAAGAAGATAAAGAAATTAAAGATGGAGTTTTTAAAGAAAAAAATGTTGAAAATATCATAGAAATAGACAAGCCTTCCATAGTTTCTTATGAAGAAGATGAGGTGATTCCATTACTTGTGGATGTGGGTAAGAAAAGACGAAAAAAGAATAAAAAAATTGAAAATATTGAAACCATTGGAGATATAAAAGAGGAGAAGGTAGAAATGTGTGGATTTATTGATGATGATGATGATATTAGCTCTTTAGGCACTCCTATTATGTCATGGTCATTTTAAAGTGTTTTCAAGACTTACTAGAGGATATTAGGTTGTATCTGCTGATATTGTAGATGAAACTAAAAAGATGCTGAATATAGAGGGGGGATACTTTATATTAAAGTAATATTAAAATAAAGGAGAATATATTTATGAGTAAAGAAAAAAAGCAACTTTCTCTTATTGAACGCTGGGAGTTGGATATAGAATCTTATAAAAATGGAGCCACACAAATCTTGACATGCACGCCACAATGTGAGAAATGCAGGTATTTTATAAAAGGAAATGCATTACATTGTGAAATTTATGATAATGATAATAAACCTAAATATGTACTGTTTCCAAGTAAGGAATGTCCAAGATATGAGAGCATCGAATTAATAGAAGTTGAAATAAATAACCAATATGATAGTAAAATGTTTGGTGGATTATTTGGATTTTGTGTTGGAGATGCTTTGGGAGTTCCAGTAGAGTTTTCTACTAGAGATGAAAGAAAAATAGACCCTATAAAAGAGATGAGGGCATATGGAACATATCATCAACCGTTTGGTACATGGTCAGATGATACTTCATTAATATTATGCCTAATTGAAAGTATTAATGATGATTATTCGATACAAAGAGTAGCAGATAATTTTGTGAAGTATTACAAACATGGATATTTAACACCATATTGTGATATTTTTGATATTGGAAATTCTACTAGAGATGCTATTGATAGAATGATACGTGGAGTAAATCCTGTGGAATGTGGTGGGAAAACTGAACAAGATAATGGTAATGGTTCATTAATGAGAGTTTTACCATTGGCATACTATGCAAAAGATATGTTGCCAATTAAGAGAATAGAAATAGTTGAAGAAGTATCATCTTTGACTCATTCACATAAACGTTCAAAGTTTGCTTGCATTTTCTATATAGAGTTTGTGATAAATTTACTACATGTAGATAAAAAGGATGAGGCATACAAGAAGACTATTGAATTTGTAAAGAAATATTGTACAGAAAGTTATTATGAGGAAATAGATAATTACAGAAGAATATTGGATGGGACAATAACATCTTATAATGAAGAGTAAATAAAATCATCTGGGTATGTAATAGATACAATTGAAGCTGCATTATGGTCTTTTTTGACAACAGACAGTTATAATGAAGCTGTTCTTAAATCAATTAACTTGGGAGGCGATACAGATACTATTGCGGCAATTGTTGGCGGAATGGCAGGAACATACTATGGATTTAAGTCTATTCCTGATAACTGGGTACAAAACCTGGCAAGAAAAGCAGAAATTTATGAGATGTTAAATACATTTAGAAATATTGAAAAATAATAGTTATTTTTCTGATATTATACTAACCAATTAAGTCTTAAAACAGTAATTATATTTATTTGGGATAAATGGAGTTGCTGCATAAGAATATTGAAAGAATTAAATATTGGAAATTTTAATAGAATAAGAAATGGTTATGAAGTTAATTTTATTGATCAAGAATCTAACATACGAATAAATATATTGATAAATTTGTTGAAGAATTATCCAACATTGTGATTCAATCAATGTCAGTAACACATGAATATTTAGAGTATTCACATAATAATAAAGTTAGTAAAACAAAAGGATTAGATGGAAAATGGTATTTATGAACTGTTGTAGTAGGTGATAAAAAGACTAATATGTATAATCCTCCAGTTTTCGTTGCAGATGATAAAAAAGCATATAATGAAGCTAATGATATGGATTCGGATTATTTTAAATCTGTTTATAATTCAGGAATAAACTCTTTATTTCAAACAATTTATTCATGTGAAGAAATGGTATGTAGTGCAGGTGAATATCTATCTAAAAAAGAATCAACTAAAGATTTCTGGAGAAGTGGAAAGGAAATTATTGAAAATGCTTCAGAAAATCTTTATAAAAATATGTTGGAAGAATCACCATATCCAGAAGTATTTAAGTTTTATAATACTGTATTTGATGTAGCCTCAATAGTATATGGAGGAATAGGCATTGTTAAAGGTATAGCAAGTATACCTAAATTATTTACTAAAGGTAAAAAGGTAGTAGGCATAGTACAAAAATCAGCTAGTATAACTGAAGATTTTACAATAGGGAGCGGAGGCGCAGCTACATTAGGCGGAACTAGGAGTATATCAATTGCACCTGGAATAATTGGAGAAATAGCAGATGCAATATCAGTGTCAGGCAGTGTAGTAATGGCAGCAACAGGAATTTATAATATGAGTGGTAGTCCTGGTGGTGATAATAAATTTAATGCTAAAAAATTTGAAGAACAATTAGTAAATATGGATAAAAATGATAGAGTGGCAATAGTAAAGCAAAAGGCAAAAGAAGTCGCATTAGAAAGAGGATTAATTAAAGAGAACAAATTAACTAAAATCAATAATAGAGATGTATATATAGATCCAAAAACTAAGGAGCGGTATACTGTTGATACTAGACATGCTAGATTTGAATACCTAACAAAAAGAGGCAAACATTTAGGTGAGGTAGATTTTGATTTTGTATATAAAGGCAAACAAGATAAATCTGGTGGGCACAATCTTATTGTAAAATAAATTTAAAGGAGAGAATATAAATATGAATGATATAATATATAATATACTTAAAAAAGTATATATTGAAATGGATTATGAATACTATAGAAGAAAATGTAAAGAAAAATTATCATTAAATAAGCTTTTTGAAAATTTAAAATATGTAAAAGATGTTATAGAGATAAGTATAGAAAATGATCCATCTGTTGAATGGCAATTTGTATTAAATAATCATAATAATATCAGCTATAAAACAATTTTATATGTGTCAAAAATAGTTCCTATATTTTATATTCAGCATGAATTTACAGTTGAAAACGATGATCCAGATAAAATTGAACCAGCATTAGATGGGTTTGGAGGACAGCCATATAGCAAACAGCAGGGTGAGTTAGAGAATTATATAAAAAAAACAATGAGTGATTTAAAGTATACAGAAATTAGTTATTATGAATTTAATAATTGCATTCTAACAGAAAAGGATAGTGTTTTAGAAATTTTGGATGGAGAAAATTATACAACATATAGTTTATTATTTAATGATATGTTAAATATAACTGATTAAAAATAATAGTTAAAGATTCTACTGAGAACATTATAATAATATTGATTTATGGCTATAGTGATGCTGATATTTTTGATGAGCCAAGATTATAGGTGTTGTTTTTTAAGTTAAATGAAGATTAAAAAATATCTAAAAATATGAAATTTTATTTTAGTAATGAAAAAGTACAGTTAGTAAAGTATAATAACATATATTTAAGCTATAAATATATAAAATATCTGAAGTAAATCAGCATTAATTTAGTATATAAGTGTACTATGTGAAATGCTGGTTTATTTTTATTAGTGATGCTAGACTTTCTAAAAGAGGCTTTGATTATTAAAATAATGTAGACTTTATATTTTATTACAGTCATGTATTAATTAAGTATATTGATAGTTCTAAAAATACATATATAAATGTTGGAAACAAGCAAGCTATATTGTATATTGATGAATGACTAATCCGAATAATGTAAAATTGCTAGAAAAAATAAAAGATATGGGAATTACAGTTGTTAATGACATAAATGAATTGAAAGGAAGTGTTAAGTGATGGGATTATCTGGAATGTTATTGAAGAAGAAGGAGAAATTTGACTTTGATAAGTTAATATATGATATAAGATATGCAGCTAATGAAGCAAGTATTATTTGTTTAGATGGAATGGAATTTGAAAAGAATGATAATGTTACATATGAATTTGTAACATTTGTTCTTAAAGATACTGAAGGGGATACTGATAATCAATTTATCATGTATGTTTATAATGATGTTAATAGTATGATAGATGGAACTTTTAACTTTATTGATGAGAAAAATAACTATCAACAATGTATAAACATTGAGGATTTTAGGTCGTGTAAAATGCTTTTTAATTTTATATATGAGTATATGAAATTAAATTTGGATGACATATTTTATGATGAATTAAAGTGGCATTATACATTTAGGGATGTTGAAAAAATAGCTAAAAGCGAGAAATTTGATTCAGAATGGTGTTATAAAAATCCACGTGAATAAAAAAATATAAAATATATTTTGAAAACTAAAGTTTAATTTCTAGTTATTCACCACATAATTTGTTTTAAATAATAAAGCATTTGATTGATATTCACTACGTGTTAGAAGGAGAATTGAATAAATGTTGAATTGTAACGAAACTATAAAAATAGCATTAGATAATGATGTTAATATAGATTATGAATTAGAAGAAGAATATTATGATACTTTAGAAAGCATTAGTGAGGATAAAAAAAGTATATCTAATTTAATAAATGAACTACAAAAAAATATCGAACAAATTGATGAAAAGAATATATTTAAAATAATAAATTTAATTGAGAGTATCATGAATAAAGAGAATGCTTCTAAAGCGGAAATATACGATTTTACATTAATGCTGTTATATAGGGAATGTTGTATTAATGTATCTGTACCATATAGAATTATTAGGATAATGATATCAGTAGAGGGAGATTTAGATAAAATATTTTTAGATATTATTGAGAAAACTAATGAAAATGATATTATATCAGTAATTATAACATTGAACACACTATACAGTCCTATTGGCAATTTGATTAAAATTGATTATAAATTAGTTGTTAGACTATTAGAAAAAGTTAAAAATGCGATTATTAATAACAATAATGAATTGTTAAAAAGTACAATTAAGCAACAATTATGTGAAAAGATAAATAATGACAAATACAAAAGATATTTTGAAGAATTTAACATGTTAATATATTAGTATTTTAATGGAAATAATATATTTTGTTAAGATTTTTGATAATCATTAATTTGATTGAAGAATGTATAAAATATATCTAAATAATTGGTATTAACTAATTATTTAAAAAGGCATTTAGAACTATGGAATTAAATAAATTAATAGGGTATTAAGAATAAAAATTGATTTATAAAAAAGAACTGATATCAGGCTAAAAAAGCCAACTATAAATTTATTGCTACACAAGACTTGACTTCAACTATATTTATAATTGTAGGAAAGTAGCATTATTGTTAAACTAATATAAAAAGCATATCCCCCAGAGTTTCAATATTTTAATTGAGATTCTGGGGATATTTTACTAAAGATATTGATTTTACTAGTGTTAAACGACTTTTAGAAAATAAAAATTAATTGGAAAACCTAAAGGCTTAGCTTATGCTTTAGGAGATGATATAAATTATATTGCCTCTAAGGATTTAGAAAGATACTACAAAGCTATGAATCTAGGCATTGAGTTTCATGATACAGATTTTTTATATTATGAAGTAATGCTTATGGAAAAATTAGAACTTGGAGATTTAGTAAACTTCAAACAGAAAAATCTCTATTTTAATCAGTATAAAGCCAGTTACTATCAAGGAGAGATAATATATACATATAGGTTATGCAGATCAGATGGTATTTGGCAGGATGAAATATACAATAAGAAAATAAAGGGAGTCTCTTTAGAAGGGACAGTATTAGAAGTTTCTGGAGAGTGTTTAAAACTAAAATTAAGCATTGATGAAGAACAAGATCAAAATAAAGCAGCATGGTTTATTTATGCACCAACAACAGGAAATATAATGTACTCTATGCCTATTGTAGTAGAAAGTGCAATGTTATATTTTCCTAATGAGTATGACAGACCAACGGTAACAGGCTGTGCAAGAAAAAATGGAAGCACCTACCCAAAGCTTTCAAATGCAGATAATAGATACTTTGCAACAGAAGAAGGAAACTACTTAGATATACTGCCAGGTGATATTAATATTCACAGAAGTAGCATGAGTATAAACTTAAATGATAAAAATGGAGTAAATATAAGTAGCTCTGGAAACCTAAACATAGGAGCATCTGGTGGAGTAAGCTTAAGTGGTGGAAGTGTATCAATTAGTGGTGGCAGCAAAGTTGTAGTTCAAAAAGGTAAGGGAGGCTACATTTCACTAGAAGGTGAGTTTTATAGTGAAGGAAGTGCTGTCTATGAAAATGGAAGTGATAGGCAGAGCTATCCAAAGTTCACTGATGATGAACCTACAAATGGGGTTGCAGAAGCTTTATAAAAGCTTATAATAGATAGTTATACGACAAATGAAGGAGTGGACTTTGCTAAAGCATGTGAAGCTATAAGTGGAAATAGGCAGTTCTGTTTGAATCCGAATATTAAATCAACGACTGAGAAACCATTATTCCCTGGAGAAGCATATATAACACAAGGAAGCAAAAATGTAAAGAAAAGTAGTAAAAATGATATTAATTTCAAAATAAAACATTAGTAAATGATAGTGAAAATTTGTCAATATATAATCCAAGTAATCATTATAAAGATGGTGATAGAGCTACAATTACAGCCCCTAATGGAGAAAAATTTAAAGTTACTTTTAAAGAAAATAAATTAGGTGGACATATAGAATTTGATGATAATGAAGGATATAAAGAAGCTTGCAACATAGAAAAGCGAGATGCACAATCATTTTTTACGGCAGGATTAAATTTTTATAGTGAAAGAATGCTAGATGCTGCCAATGCTGTGAAAGATAGAAATCAAGAACTAAAACTTATAGATAAAGTATGTGGATATTTGGGCTTAAAAACAAGTGAAGATTATATAAATGATTCTAAAGTATCTGTAAATGATTATTTTAGGGGAAAAGCTCACAATAAAGAAGAATATGATGATAATATGAGGGGGTTATATTGGTTAGAGGCATATGGAAATGTTCTTTTGGCATGTGATGGATTATCACAAGGATTAACAGGTTTTGTAACTAAAAAATATTCATTTGGATATAAAAAATATGCTGGAAATACACAAAAATCTATTGATGACTTAGATACTATGATTAAAAAATCATTTGTTGATAATGGAGGTAATACTAATGTAGCTCCAAAAGCTAATAAATGGAATAATAAATATTCTTTATCAGGAGAAGAACATTATCACGCATTAAAAGATGTTTTTGGAGAAAGTAATGTAGATTGGGCCTCAAAAGCAACCATCAGCTAATCAGAAAGACTTAAAATTAATAATTGGGATTTTACTCCTAGTGACGAATTATATATAAAATATAAGGATATTTATAATAATGAGTTATATTATAACCAAGCAACAGGTAAAATAAATTGGCCAAGTAATTATGGCTTTCTTGAAGAAGGACCTAGTGAAGTAATGGTAAATCCGTCTATGATATTAGACAGATATGGAGAACCAACAGGTCAATTTATGGCAAATGCAACAGATTCTTATGAATCACGAGCACTAGCGCCACATAGTGAAAATGAAAAACATTATTATTATAGACCTACAGAAGAATTCACTATGGATGCTGGAGCCGCTGCACCTTGGTTTGGAAGTAATGGTGGCGCTATTCAATACTTAAAGTATCATTTGAATGGAAAATTATATACTGTTGAAGAATTATTACATGATGGATTATTAGATGATATAACAGATTTGGTTGAGAAATGGTTAATTAATGTTGATAAGTGAATTAAATAAATTATTAAATACAAATTATAAAATAATTGCCGAAGTTGATAGAATGGAAATATTTAATATAAGCCATGGAAATATAGAACAAGAAATGTACATAAAATGTAAGAAAAGTGTATGTGGATGGACTATATATAAAAGCGTGCGAGGAAATAATTATGAAATTGGAACTTTTATTGAAGAAGAATACATTATATGTATTATATATGTATTATGTGTAAAGAACTTTGAAGGAGTAAAAGAGGACAATAATTTGAAACGAAGTTTAAGAGCTTGTGATGGAGAAAATGCGATTATTGAGGCAACTGAAATTATAAAAAATGAATGTGAATTAAAATATTTCTCTTTAGATAGCATAAAAAAAGATGCAATTTGCATGGAAAATGTAAATGGATTATACAATATTTTTTATTTAAGTAAAGATAATAGTAGGATTAACATTGTTTCTGATATAACGTTTAACAGGCACTTTCAGTTGTGTATAGCTATTCTCTTTTATTGAAAGAATTTAATAAAGTATACACACAATTATTAATGGATTGTCCAGTGTGCAAAAATTACTATAATAAATTAATTAGATTTTACTTTAATAAATAAAAAAATTGTGGGTAATATTTCACAGGACTAAAGTTTAAATGTCAAATATATATGTTGCAAAATGAAAATTGCAAGAATATTTATTAAGAAAATATATCCATTAATATAAATTGATTTAAAGATTAAAACTAAGATATAAAATAAAATTATAGCGAGGTTTTAAATATGGATGTTTTAGTTCTCAACAAAATTACCGGACATGAAAATGAGATTAATGAAATAAAAACTGCTTTGAAATGCACAAAAAATATAAGATTATATAAAAGATATTCTGTATTGCTAAAACATTTCGAGGTTTTACAAATAGAAAAATAGCTGAAATGGAAAATATAGAAGAGCATACTGTTTCAATTTATATAAAAAATTATAAAGAAAAAGGGTTAGACGGCTTAAATATTGCCCATGGCGGCGGAGCTAACAAAAAAATCAATGAAGAACAGGAAAAAATAATAGTAGAAACTATTACTACAAAAACACCAGAAGATGTTGGTTTTGAATCTAAAAAGAATTGGACTATTGAATTGATAAGACAATGGGTTATTCAAGAATTTAATATATCAATGTCACATAGGGGAATAGCCTATGTATTGCATAGATTAAATTTAAGTTATACGAGGCCAACTTACGTCCTTGCAAAAGCTGATAAAGAAAAGCAAGAAAAATTTAAAAATGACTTTGAAGATCTAAAAAAATGCCTTAACGGCTCAGTTGATACTATTTTATTTGAAGATGAATCGATGATTATAGATTATCAAGCAATACAAAAAAGCTGGTTTATAAAAGGACAGCAAAGAAAAATACCTACTTACGGGAAAAATGCTGGTGTTAAGCTTATAGGAATATTGGATTATGAAACTGGTAAAGTATATTGTGAGGAACATGAGAAATATGATGCGCAGATATTCAATGATTTTTTAGAAAATGCACTTAAACAATACCCAACTGGGAAAATTGTTATAGTATTAGACAATGCTAAAATTCATCATGCAAAATTGATACAACCGTTTTTAAATAAAGTTAAAGACAGACTATAACTAATGTTTTTACCACCATATAGTCCAGAAATGAATTTGATAGAGGGGTTATGGTGAGGGTTAAAATCTTCTGTTATTAACAATGTGTTCTATCATTCTTTACCTCAAGTTAGAAATGCAATTGAAAAGTTTATACGAAATATAAATATGGATCCTACTCAGACAATAGACAGGCTATGTGTCCGAATGTAGAAACCAATTTGCGACATATATATTTAAAAAATAATTAAAGTAGATTATAATTAATAAAGATAGATGAAAACAAGATGGAGGTAGGAGTTATGGAATATAAGCCACTGCCAATAGGAATAGATAATTTTGAAATGCTTGTAAATAGAGGATATTACTTTATTGATAAAACATTACTTATAAAGGATTTGTTAGATAATAAAGCATCAGTTAATTTGTTTACAAGACCAAGGCGATTTGGAAAAACTTTAAATATAAGTATGCTACAGTATTTTTTTGAGGATTCTAGAGATGAATTTGATGGAAGTAGGAAAGATAATTCTTATCTTTTTGAAGGGCTTAATATAGTGAAAGCAGGCGAAAAATACACCTCACATATGGGACAGTATCCAGTCATAAATTTGTCATTAAAGTCAGCGAAACAGCCTACATTTGAACTTGCTTTGTCATGTTTGCAAGATAAGATTATTGATGAATTTAAAAGACATGAGTATATTTTGAATTCTGAAAAACTAAATAATGAAAAAGAA
>ERZ1036424.502-NODE-502-length-14840-cov-3.113223_pt1 | contig 14840 bp, 11 predicted proteins | sample MGYA00514221_ERZ1036424 | MGnify/ENA primary metagenome ERZ1036424 (study PRJEB33795, sample SAMN09464939) | human gut metagenome | host: Homo sapiens | place: USA: Stanford, California | collected 2016-11 | study: EMG produced TPA metagenomics assembly of the...
GATATTTCAGAAACTAAAAATGATTTTCTCGAAGCATATCCTGTACTTCTTTGAATATGTATTAGTTTAATATCCTTATGGTTTTGGAGTGCCTCTTTAATTTTTTCAAATTGGAATTTACCATTATCATCTAAGTCTACAATTTCAGTATTTATTCCATATTCATCAAAAGAACCAGGATTTTTCTTTTTAGATAAACCAAGAACGCCAAGTAATGTATCATAAGGAAGTCCTGAAACACATAATATTTTATCCCCTGGTCTTAAATTTCCACCCATAGCAGCTCCAATTGCATGTGTACCACTTACTAAATGAGGACGAACTATGGCAGCTTCTGTTTTAAATATTCTTGAATAAACTCTATCTAATGCATCTCTTCCTAAGTCATCAAGACCATAGCCTGTAGTATTCGTAAAATGAGAATCGCTGATTCTTTCATCTTGAAATGCTTTTAATACTTTAAGCTGATTAAATTCTCTTATTTCATCATATTCTTTAAGTGTTTCATCAATATCAGAAATAGCCTGTCTATATATTTTAAAGGTTTCATCACTAATATTGTAGTTGTTGATTAAAAATTCTTCTGTCTTTCTTAACATTAAAACTTCTCCTTAAGTATAAAAAATTTATATAATTATTATTTAACACAATTACGTTTAAATAGTAATATTCATATGCATTTTAAATGAAATATAAAATATTAATTATTAATATATATCTAGTAAACTTAAAAATAAATAGGCATATCCATGCCTATTTACTAATAAGTTTCTGATTGATTATCTACAAATAGAATTGCTTTAGATGGCGTTATAGTGGATATAGAGTGCTTATATACTAACATTTGTTTATCATCACAATCTAAAACAACAGTAAAACTATCAAATCCCTTAACGGTTCCTTTAATTTGGAATCCATTTAATAAATGGACTGTGACTGTTATTTTATTTTTTCTCGCATTGTTTAAGAAAATATCTTGTAAATTTTGTTGTTTATTCACTTAATTATAACACCTCCATAATTTATACTATATTAATATTATAACCTTACTTATTTCTTATGTCATTAATAACTTTGGTTAATATATCTTCATCTGTCATTTTGTCTTTATCTAAAAAAATACATCTAGGATCACGTCTAAACCAAGTTAGTTGTCTTTTTGCATAATTTCTAGATCCTTGCTTTATCATATCAATAGCTTCATCTAGAGATATCTTTCCTTCCAAATGATATAGTATCTCTTTATATCCAATTCCTTGCATAGATTGCATACTTGAATTATATCCTAGATCCATTAATTTTATACATTCATCTAAAAGTCCTTTTTCTATCATTATATCTACTCTTTTATTTATTCTTTTATATAATTTTTCCCTATTCATAGTTAATACATAGTAATATATTTCATAGTCACTTTTGTAAAAATCTTCACCAGCGTTATAAGAGCTAAATGGTTTACCAGTAAGTTTAAATACTTCTAATGCTCTGATTACTCTTTTTCTGTTATTAGGATGTATATCTTTGTAGCTTATAGGATCACATTCTTTAAGAAGCTCATGTATATATTGATTTCCATTATTAATAGCTAATTCTTCTAAATACTCCCTATATTCATCGTCTTTTTCAGCTTCAGTGAAATTCATATTACAAGTTAAAGAATTTATATATAATCCAGTTCCACCAGCTATAATAGGAAATTTATTATTATCTATTATAGAGTTAAGTGATTTTTCTCCATATTCTTTAAAATCAGCAACTGAAAACGGAACATCTGGGGATACTATATCAATAAGATGATGTTTAATTCCTCTCATTTCCTCTTCACTTACTTTTGCTGAACCTATATCCATATACTTATATATTTGCATTGAATCTGCAGAGATTATTTCACCATTTAGCTCTTCTGCTAGTTTAATCGATAACTCTGTTTTTCCTACTGCAGTAGGACCTCCAAGTACAAGTAGCTTTTGTTTCATAGTCTCATTCCTTTGTTTATACAATTCTTCTAAATTTTTTATCAATATCTGTGCTTGTAAATTTAATTATTACAGGTCTTCCATGTGGACAATGGAACGGATCATCTATATATCTTAAATCTTCAATTAATTTAACCATTTCATTTGGCTCCAATCTATCATTTCCTTTAATTGCAGCTTTACATGCCTTTGTAGCAATAGCAAGATGTTTTACGTCACTAGTTTTACCACTACCTAAATTTTTAAGATTATCTAGGATTTCTAAAAATAATTTTTGAGGATTTAGTTTACCAAGGAAATATGGAACTTCCTTAAGCGCTAAAGATGTTCCACCAAACTCTTCAAGTATAAAGCCTGCCTCTTTAAATACATCTATATTTTCTTCATAATACGAATAATCATCAATAGTTAAGTCAATTACAGCAGGTACTATAAGTGGCTGAATTATTAAATCACCATTTTCAATTTCTTTTAAATATTTCTCAAAATATATTTTTTCATGAGCTGCATGTTGATCAATCATATATAAAGTACCATCATATTCACCAAGTATATAAGTCTTATTATATTGTCCTATAATAGTCAATGGTGGAAACTTAGCTACTTGTTTTGATTCACTATTCTCTTCTACATTAGTACTAGAAAAATCACAGTAATTATTATCTGAAACATTTTTATTGATTGTCTTATCATTTGAATCAGAATAAAAACTATTTTCTTCAGAGCCATTTACCTTAGAATCTATATCTGCACTAACGCTTTCCTCATTTGAACTATCTTTTTTAATATAAATATCACTTTCTTCATTAATTTTATGTGGTTTAAGATCTACTGGTATTTCAATAAAAGTATTGTCACTGTTGTCGCCTTCTACATTGGTATAAATAGATTCATTATTCTTGGTTAAGTTTATACCTTCGTCCATAGCCTTATTAGCTGTATAATTAGCAAGTTTAACTTTTTCCTCTTCTTCTTTTATTTTAAATTGAATTTCTTCAAAAGATGGAATAGTATTTGTTTTTTCATTCTCCTTATTATTGTCTATAGAAAATGTATCAAAAACCTCATTTTTTAAAGCTGTATGAACTGCTCCAAAGATTTTTTTAAATATCATTCTTTCATCATTAAATTTTATTTCTGCTTTTGTAGGATGTATGTTTACATCTATATATTCAGGATATATTTCTATAAAAAGAATGAAAAATGGGAATTTACTTACAGTAGAAAATGATTTAAAAGCCTGCTCCACTGCAATTGCTAATGATCTATTTTTTATATATCTTTTATTTACAAATGTACTTTGATTATTTCTTGACCCTCTTGCAATTTCCTCTTTACCAATATAACCATATACAGTTACTAAATCTGAAGTATCTTCATAATATAAAATATTATCAGTTATATTTTTACCATATATAGTTCTAATTACATCTTTTAAATCTCCATTACCAAATGTATGAATAACTTTTTTATGATTATTATATAATTTAAAACTAATGTTAGGATTAGCGATAGCTATTCTAGTTATAATATCATTAATTAAAGACGATTCTTTAGAAACTGATTTTAGAAATTTTTTTCTTGCAGGTACATTATAAAATATATCACGAACCTCTATAATAGTACCTTTATTAATTCCACATTCAGTTACTTCAGTAAAGTTTCCACCTTCAATTGAAATTTCATAACCAAACTCTTCTTCCTCTTGCTTAGACTTTAAATTAACCTTTGCCACTGATGCAATTGATGGAAGAGCTTCTCCTCTAAAGCCTAAAGTATTTATATTATAAATATCATTAGAATCTTTAATTTTACTAGTAGCATGTGGTAAGAACGCTTTATTAATATCATCTTTATAAATTCCATCTCCGTCATCTACTATTCTTATTAATGAAGTTCCACCCTCTTCTATTTCAATTAATATATTCTTAGAATTTGCATCTATACTATTTTCAACTAATTCTTTTACAATAGAGGCTGGCCTTTCTACAACTTCTCCAGCTGCTATTTTATTAGCTGTATCCTCATTTAAAATATTAATTCTTTTCAATATTACAAATCCTCCTTTCGTAAAATAATATTTCTATATTATTTTATTTAATAAATTATTTAAAGCCATTTCTTTCTTTTAAATAAGTATATACAAAGCATTATGACTACAAAACTTAATATAATAACAGCTGGATAACCATAAGTCCAATTATATTCAGGCATTTTTAAATTCATTCCATACCATCCAACTATTAAACTAAGAGGTAGAAATATTGCAGTAATTACAGTAAATATCTTCATTATATTATTTTGTTCAATATCCACCTGTGCTTGATATGCCTCTCTTACTTGAGTTACATAATCTCTTAAGTTAACTACATTTTGATAAAGTCTGCCTATGCGATTATATATTATTTTAAAATATTTTTGACTCTTTTTATCTATTAGATTGTTTTCATTTTCATCTATATTTTCTAATAGGTTAATAAACTGTTCATAATACCTTTTCAGCCTTAAAAGTTTTTTTCTTAGAAATATTATTTCTTTTAGATAGTTCTTCTTTTTATCTGTTATAAGACTTTCTTCTAAACTTGAAATTTCTTCTTCAATATTCTCAAGATTTAAAGTATCATCTTTTGTAAGCCTGTCAAAGAATAAATATAAAATTTTAGATAAGGTAAAATTTTGATAGTTAATTCTATTAATTTCATCCATTATATTTTTCAAAGTAGAATTGTTACTTATAAAAATTAATAAGTTTTTTCTATAATAAATACCGATTTTCTTATTGTGTTCTTCTATATTATTAAGATTAGGTATTTTTAATAATATAAAGTCAAAACCATCATGGCTTTCAAATTTTGTAGACCGTACTTCTAAGCACTCATTAATAATATTCTGGTTAATATTAAATTTAATGCCTATGCTATTAATTTCAGCATAATTTAAAAAACATAGATAGTATGCATCTTTTGTGTTATTAATCTCTAAGATTTTATTATCATCTAACTCTTTACCTAATAGACAATTAACCATAAAACATCCCCATCCTATAACTTGACTAACTTAATTTCTTAGCTTCACTTACTAGTTTATATAAAGTATTCATAGCTTCCATAGGATTTAAGCTTAAAATATCTATATTACTTAGTTCCTTAAGTAAAGATTCTTTTTCTATAAATGAAAAGTCAATTTGAACTGTGTCCTGAATATTTTCTTTTTTATTTTTTTTGCTAGTATGTGATTTTGCTTTTGAGTCATTATGCAGATTATCATTTTCCAAAGTATCTTTTTCTATGATTTCATCCTCAACAATTTTAGATTTAAGTTCAGAAGAAGTAAAATCAGATTTATTATTACATTTAATTTGAGATTCATTTTCACATGCTATTTCATCAGATAAACTATTATTTATATTTGAAATTTTATTTATATCAAAACTATTTTTATCCTCTAAATCTAAAAGTATTTCTTTTGCTCTAGTAATTACACCTTCTGGAAGGCCTGCAAGCTTTGCAACTTCTATTCCATAAGACTCATCTGCTCCTCCCTCAACTATCTTTCTTAAGAATATTACACTGTCCTTCATTTTCTTTACAGCTACAGAGTAATTTTTCACTCCATCAATTCTGCCTTCAAGATTTGTAAGTTCATGATAGTGAGTTGCAAATAATGTTTTGCATCTTAAATTTTGATTTCCAGTAATATATTCTATAACTGACCAAGCTATACTAAGCCCATCATAGGTAGATGTTCCACGTCCTACTTCATCAAGTAATACTAAACTTTTATTAGTAGCATTTTTAAGTATATTAGACACTTCCCACATTTCAACCATAAATGTTGATTTTCCACCTGCTAAATCATCTGATGCTCCTATTCTTGTAAAAATCTTATCACAAATAGAAATATTAGCTTTAGTAGCAGGTACAAATGATCCTATTTGTGCCATTAATGTTATTAATGCAACCTGTCTCATATAAGTCGATTTACCTGCCATATTAGGGCCTGTTATTAAAAGAAGTTCCTTATCACTTTGGTTTAATACTGTATTATTAGAAACAAATTCTCCACGACCTATTACCTTTTCTACAACTGGATGTCTACCATCTACAATTTCAATTAAACCTTCCTCATTAATTGAAGGTTTAACATAATCATTTTCAAGAGCTATTAAAGCTAAAGTTGATATAGCATCTAAGTTTGATATAATTCTAGCACTTTTTTTAAGTCTTGAAATTTCTTTTTCTACAGAATTTCTTATTTCTACAAATAGAGAATATTCTAAATTTATTAACTTCTCCTCTGCACCTAAAATTTTATCTTCCATAACTTTAAGCTCTTCTGTTATATATCTTTCAGCGTTTGCTAAAGTTTGCTTTCTTACATATCTGCCTTCAGGAATAGAGCTATAGTTGGATTTAGATATTTCAATATAATATCCAAAGACCTTATTGTAACCTACCTTTAAAGATTTGATTCCAGTAAATTCTCTTTCTCTATTTTCAAGAGCAGCGATCCATTCTTTTCCATGAAGCTTTGACTGCCTTAACTCATCGATTTCTGCATTATACCCATCTTTTATAATATTTCCTTCTTTTATACTTAAAGATGGATCTTCTTTAATTGATGATTCAAGTAAGTTTCTTATATCAGAAAGTTCATCTAAATTTTCATAATATTCCTTTAAAAGAGGAGACTTTGCATATTTTAAAAGCTCTTTTAATGCAGGAATTTTATCTATTGAAGACTTTAGAGATATCATATCTTTTGCGTTTACATTTTTATTAGATATTTTACCTACAATTCTTTCTATATCATATATCTCCTTTAAAGAACTTCTTAAGTCTTCATTAAAGCTTATAGAATTAAATACTTCATTAACACCATTTAATCTTTTTTCTATTTCTTCTTTAATTATTAAAGGTTCATCTATCCATTTTCTAATAGTTCTTCCTCCCATTGATGTAGCAGTTTTATCAAGAACCCATAAAAGTGAACCTTTTTTAGTTTTTTCTCTTATACTTTCAGTAAGTTCTAAATTTCTTCTTGAATTACTATCTATAGCCATATAATTTATTATGCTGTATTGCTCTAATAAATTAATGTTAGTTAAACTCATTTTTTGAGTCTCATATATATATTTAAGCAAGATTCTGCTAGTTATCTCACATTCATATTCTAATCCTTCTACTTCCATGCTAGAAAATTGATTTATTAATTCATCTTTAGTTACTAGAAAAGATTTAAAATCTTTTTGAGTAATAAGTGCTGAACTTACTGATTTAATTTCAGTAATAAGATCATCACTAGCATTTTCATCTATTAATATTTCCTTAGGAGAAACCTTTGATATTTCATCTAATAGACTTATTTTTATATTATTAAAAGATGTTGTTTTAAATTCACCAGTACTAATATCTGAAATTGATAGAGCTATCTTATCCTCATTTTCATGTATTACCATTAAATATGTATTATCATTTTCAACAGAATTATTATTATCTACATAAGTACCTGGAGTAATTACTTTTACTACTCCCCTTTTAACAATTCCTTTTGCTTCTTTTGGATCTTCAAGCTGTTCACAGACTGCAACTTTATAGCCTTTGCTTATTAACCTTGGAATATATGCAGCAGCTGCATGATGTGGTATACCACACATAGGGGCTCTTTCTTCAAGTCCACAATTTTTACCTGTTAATACTAATTCTAGTTCTCTGGATACAGTAATTGCATCATCGAAAAACATTTCATAAAAATCGCCTAATCTATAAAATAGAATACAATCACTGTATTCCTCCTTAGTACGCATATATTCAACCATCATTGGCGTTAAAGCCATAATAAATATCCTCCTTTAGACTTAGTATATAATTACACTTCGTAATCATAAATACTAAGATAACTATATAAATTTAGTATACTTGTTATTTGTATAATATAACATTGTTAAATATCAATTTAATTTTATCACAAGGATTTTAAGTAATCAAAAATCATCTCATAAGATTTCCTATCTTAACTTTATTTAGTAACTTTTATGGAAATTTTACTAACATAGTCATCATGATTTTTAGTTGCAATTTCGTCAATTAATCCATCTTCATAAGCATAACCATCTATATTTAATTTATTATCATCTATGTATTTAAGCAATCTTTCATAAACTGGAACACTTTTGTCATAATAGCCTTTAAAATATGTAACAACATAAAATCCTTTAGGCTTAATAAATATTTTTGTAGAGTCAATCTTATTAGGCATTTTACTATAAAAATATGAATAATTTGCAAAATCTCTGTTTAATAAATTCTTTTTACTAATCATTCCACCAACTGGATGACCACTATTTATTTTTTTATCAATGCAATATCTAGTATGTTCCATTATAATATTTAAATTATCAGAATCATTTAGATCTTCAATAGAGTCAGTTAGTAATAGAAATTCATTATCACATTCTTCAACTAATATTTCATTATCAATATTTTTACCTATTTGAGTAATGTCTATTTTAGTTTGCATTAGACTGCTTATTCTTTTTAGATTTTCGATTTCCTTATCAACTTCTCTTTTCTGCTCTTCAAAAAGCGCTATTAGCATATCTGGTGTCCTGTTATCAATAAAAGTTTTAATTTCACTTAGGGACATCCCTATTTCTTTTAATGCTGAAATAACATTAAATATCTCTATTTGGCTATTTGAATAATAGCGATATCCATTTTCTAATACTTTTTCTGGCATAAATAATTTTATATTATCATAATGAAAAAGAGTCTTTTTATTAACACCACATAGAGATGCAAATTCACCAGTGGTTAAATATTTTTTTGATTCTCTACTCATGATTATTTACTCCTTATTTATAACTATCCTCATACAGGATACCTTATTATAATTCAGTTAAAATATTTAATCAAGAATATTTTCTTAAAAGGAAATCCATTTAATTTGTATTATTTTTTATATCAGATTATATTAATTTATTTTTATAATATATAAAAAATAATATTAATTTATATCAACATAAAAAAGATGCTACATTAACATAGCATCTTTTTACTATTATATTTTATGTATATACATAACTAAATAATTTGCATATATAAATTATAAAACTTATTAATTATTTTCTTTTGTATAATATGTAACCCCTATACTCCCTGGCCCCACGTGTAATCCTATTATTGGACCAATATACTGAATTTTTACTGGAATTTTAAGTTTTTCTGCCAACCTATCAGCTAGTAATTTACCTTCATCTTCGCAATTTATATGATGAACCATAATTTCACCAAGTCCTTTATCGTCAATATCATCTAAAACTTTATCGACTATTCTATCAATTGCACGTTTTTTAGTTCTTACTTTATCAAAAACTGTAGTAACTCCATTTTCTACAGTTAATATAGGTCTTATTTGTAGTATGCTTCCTAATAAAGCTGCAGCGCCACCTATTCTTCCACCTTTTTTTAAATACTTGAGTGTATCTGGAACAAATAAAAATCTGCTATTTTCTCTAACTTTAATTGCTTCATCTACAACCTGTTCAATTTCTTTTCCTGATTTTGCAGCTCTTGCTGCTTGTAAGACTTCAAAGCCCATTTGCATACAATTGGTTTTCGAATCTATTATTTCAATCCTACTATTAGGATATTCTTCTAAAATCATGTTTTTAACAAGGTTTGCACTTGAATATGTTCCACTCATACTAGAAGATAAAAATATTCCTACAATATCATATCCAAGACTGACCTTTTCTTTAAAAATTTTCAAAAGATCATCTAGGCTAGGCTGTGAAGAGGTTGGTATTGTATTACTTTCATCCATATCCTCATAAAACTTAATATTATCTAAATCTGTTTCTTTGCTACTTATACCATTTAATATTACATTTAAGGATACAATAGATATATCATATTCCTCTACTAATTCCTTTGGAATGTAACTTGTACTATCAGTTACTATTTTTACTGGCATATTTATACCTCCATCAAAAATAAACATCTATTTCTATATTATACCACAAATAAATAATTACCAATCAGCTAGAATTATATACTGTAGTTATTAATATATACTTTCAAGCAAATATTATAAGTTTAAATAAAAATATAATAAACCTCCAAGCACTTAATAAAAGTTATTTGGAGGCTATTATTATATTAATTTACTTTTTTATTTGAAAATTGACTATTATAAAGTTGTTCATAGAAACCACCTTTAGCCATTAATTCTTCATGGTTTCCTTGTTCTATAATATTACCATCATTTATTACAAGAATTAAATCTGCGCTTTTTATAGTTGAAAGTCTATGAGCTATAACGAAACTTGTTCTCCCTTTCATTATATTTTTCATAGCATTTTGAAGCATCAATTCAAGTCTTGTATCAACAGAGCTTGTTGCTTCATCTAGTATAAGGATTGCTGGATCTGATATTATAGCTCTTGCAATTGTGAGCAGCTGCTTTTCTCCTTGAGATATAAGAACATATTATATCCATCTGGGAGTGTTTTTATAAAGTGATGAACATTAGCTATTTTAGCAGCTTCAATTATTTCATCCTTTGTTGCTCCAAATCTTCCATATTCTATATTTTGATTTATTGTTCCGTTAAATAACCATGTATCTTGAAGAACCATTCCAAACATAGATCTAAGATCTTCTCTTTTCATATCTCTTATATCTACTCCATCTATTTTTATAGAACCACCTTGTATTTCGTAAAATCTCATTAATAGATTTATTAAAGTAGTCTTACCAGCACCTGTTGGTCCAACTATAGCTACCATTTGACCGCTTTTAACTTCTGCGCTTAAGTCTTTAATTAAAGGTTTATCTTCAAAGTAACCAAACTTAACATGATCAAATGTAACATTTCCTTTAGGTTCTTCGATTTTTATTGAATCTTCTTTATCTGGAACTTGTTCTTCTTCATTTAATATTTCAAATACACGTTCAATTGCAGCAAAGGCTGATTGAATTGCAGAAGATAACTGAGTTACTTGAGAAAGTGGTTGATTTATCTGCCATATATAACGTATAAATGCTTGAAGATTACCAACTGTTATAGTACCAGCTATAGCAAATATAGCTCCCATTACACCAACAACACCTATTCCTAAATAGGTTACTAACGAAATTAGTGGTGACATTATACTTGAAATAAATTGAGCTTTAAATCCTGTTTGGCACAATTCCTCATTAATATCCTCAAATTCTTTAATAGCATCTTCTTGCTTACCATAAAGCTTTATTTCATTGAATCCAGTATACATTTCTTGAACTTTACCATTTAATTTTCCTAAAGCTTTTTGTTGGCTAAAAAATAAATTTTGTGATTTAGATACTATAAACTTAGATACTAAATAACTAAGTGGTATTATAAGTATTGCAACTAAAGCCATTTTTACATTAAGTAAAAACATCATAACTACTGCTAGAGATAATGATAAAATTGCATTAACTACTTGAACAAAACTTTGCTGAAGTGCATTAGATATTGTATCAATATCATTTGTAATTCTACTTAATACATCACCATAACTATTACTATCAAAATAATTTACAGGTAATCTCTTTATCTTATCTTGAACAGCATTTCTTAAATCTCTCATAGTATTTTGAATTGCATTAGTTAACAAGAAACTTGCTGCATAAGTAGATAAAACACTAAATATATATATAAATGCAAGTATTATAAGCACCTTTAAAATATAACTAAAGTTTACGGAAGCCCCTTCTATTCCTTTTACTATATTCATAGTATCATTTGTAAGCTGTGTTAATATAAGTCCTTCTACAGCTGGTGAAAGGGCTGTTAATAATGCTGCTACTATTACAAATAGAATTGCACCAATAAACGGAATACTATATGGTTTTACAAAAGGAGCTATTCTTCTTACTGTTTCTTTAAATTTTTTCATTATGCTAGCTCCTCCTCTGTAAGTTGTGATAAGGCAATTTCATGATATATTTCACAAGTCTTTAAAAGTTCCCTGTGAGTTCCAATACCAACTACTTCACCTTCATTTAAAACTATTATTTTATCTGCATCTAAAATAGAGCCTATTCTTTGAGCAACAATTAAAACTACAGATTCTTTTGTTTCTTCCTTTAACTTAGCTCTAAGTGTTGCATCTGTTTTAAAATCTAATGCAGAAAAACTATCATCAAATATATATATTTCAGGTTTTCTAACTATAGCTCTTGCAATAGATAGTCTTTGCTTTTGACCTCCTGATACGTTGGAGCCACCTTCGCTAATAACTTCTTCAAATCTTTTAGGTTTTTTTGAAATAAAATCATATGCTTGAGACACTTTAGCTGAATGTTCAATTTCTCCATTAGTTGCATTCTTTTTCCCAAATTTAATATTGCTATTTATACTTCCTGTAAATAATCTTGTTTTTTGAGGTATAAAACCAATCTTTCTGCGTAATGCTTTTAAATCATAATCTCTTACATCTATACCATCAATTTTTATACTTCCTTCTGTGATGTCATAAAATCTTGGTATTAAATTAATAAGCGTTGATTTACCACTACCAGTACTTCCTATAAAGGCTACAGTTTGCCCAATACTTGCTTTAAAAGAGATATCTTTAAGTACAGGCTCTTCACCATCTGGATAAGTAAATGTAACATTATTAAATTCTACTTCACCTTTAACTTTAGTATCCTCTATTCCATTTTCAGGATTCTTAATAAGAGGTTCTTCATCAAATAACTCTTGAATTCTATCAGCAGAAACTTGAGCTTTAGGATACATTATAAATATCATAGAAAATAGCATTAAGGAGAACATTGCATGGAATAAATATTCCAAAAATGCAATCAGCTGTCCAACTTGAAGTGTTCCAATATTTATCATCTTACTTGAAAGCCAAAATATTGCAAGGATTGCCATATTTAATAAAAAGAAAAATGTAGGTTGAGATGCAGCCATTAATTTAAATAATTTTTTTGATATACTGGCATAATCTTCATTTGTTTCATTAAATCTTTGTCTTTCGTGTTCATCATTTCCGAATGCTCTTATTACTCTTATTCCAGTTAAATTTTCTCTTGAAATACGATTAAGTTTGTCTAACCTTTTTTGCTGAGTTTCAGATATTGGATGAGATAATTTTGCAATAACTACTACTCCAAGTATTATAAATGGCACTGTTATAGCAAGAACTACAGAAAGTGATGGACTTGTTTTTAGTATCATCACTAAACTTACTCCAAACATAACTGGTGTTAATAAAGCAGTTCTAAGGAGCGTGTTTGTAAATTGCATTAACTGATAAGCATCATTTGTAGTTCTAGTAATCATTGAAGATACTCCAAATTTGTCATATTCACTATGAGAGTATTCTTGCGACTTTTTAAAAATATCATTTCTAATATCTCTTGTTAAACCAGTTGAAATTTTAGACGAACAATATCCAAGTAATATTGTACCTAAAACACCTATAATAGAAATAATTCCTATTAAAATTCCTTTTTCTTTTATATATGGTATATTGTTATTTGCTATACCAACATCGATAACTTTTGCCATAATAGTTGGAATTCCAAGTTCTACTAAAGCAAAACCAAAAACTGAAATTACATTTAAAAGAATTAACAGTTTATAATTTTTCAAATACTTTAATATTAATTTCATATTATCATTTTTATCCTTTCATAAAATTAATTAAATTTACTTGTTGTGCTAGTTAAAAATAGTCAAAACAAAAATAGAATAAATAATTGTTTTATCACTTTTTTAACTAGGACAATGGAGTATATTTTTAATATTTTTAATTCTTAATTGTAAAAATATTAAAAATATATAGCGTTGTTTGATAATTAGCATAAAAATTAACTATATTAGTAATTTAATTATGCCAAACACCTATTCTATAATAAAGTATACTGTTACAGTATAGTCAATACCTATAATGTTATTATAGTAATAAAAAGACTATGCTTAATAAATTAGAATATTAACACACTCTATAGTATTTACTAAAAAATACATTAATATAAAAATAAAAAGCATAGCCTTTAAAATATTTTATTAAATTCTTATTACTTCGATTTTATATCCATCAGGATCAGTTACAAAGTAATATTTAGGTTTTTCACCTGGTAGTCCTTTTAGGTCAGTTACTTCATATCCTAAAGAAATATGCTTTTCTCTCATTTCTTCTAGATTTTCTACACCAACTGCTGTATGACTAAATCCATTGCCAAGATCGTAAGGCTTTTCAGTATCATAATTATAAGTTAGTTCTAACTCATAACCTCCAATCTTGTTTGATAGATAAACAAGAGCAAATTTATTTTCAGGAAATTCCTTCCTTCTAGTTTCTACAAATCCTAAGGCTTCTTTATAAAAATTTAAAGATTTATCTAAATCCTTAACTCTTATGCATGTATGCAACATTTCTACTGACATAATGTCCTCCTTTAATTATTTAACAAATAAAATAACTATTATAAATATATCATAAAAAGCAAAATATAGAAAGAACTATCCAAAATATTCAAATTATATTCAAGATAGTTCTTTATTTAATTAATTTAAATTGTTTTTACATAATAATTTAGAGGTTTAACTATAAATATATTGTTAGGCATTTTATCTGTAGTAACATATCCTGGTTTACTATCTATAAGCTGAGGTATTCTATTTACTACAGTGGCACATGTAAGTTCAACTGTAGCCGGTCTATTCACAACTATTGTAGTATCAGGTTCTCCAAATAGTGTCCATTCATTTTTATCAAATTCATCTTTTGAATATACCTTTCCAACACATTCTGTTTCTAATGTTATTCCTTCTAAGGTCTCTGTTGTAACTACTGCTGACATTCCAGTTACATCACCAGCTTTA
>ERZ1036424.507-NODE-507-length-14589-cov-4.692376_pt1 | contig 14589 bp, 12 predicted proteins | sample MGYA00514221_ERZ1036424 | MGnify/ENA primary metagenome ERZ1036424 (study PRJEB33795, sample SAMN09464939) | human gut metagenome | host: Homo sapiens | place: USA: Stanford, California | collected 2016-11 | study: EMG produced TPA metagenomics assembly of the...
CCCATTCTTCACTGGTAAGCAAAAAATCGTTGACGTTGGCGGAAGAGTTGATAAGTTCAACAAGAGATTCAACCTTAACAAATAGGAAGTTTGAGAAAGACAAGGTCTTTCTCTTTTCTTTTTATAAAAAAAATTATTATAGTTTTATTAATGTTTCTTTAAGAAATAATATATTTAAATCATAATCTAAACATGCTAAACTATAGTAGTAAATTATATTTGGAAATGAGTGAATTTCATGAAAAAGATTTTAATCTTAACAACATCCACTGGACAAGGACATAATCAAGCGGCATCTTCTATTGCTGATTCCTTCGAAAATGCTGGTTACGAAATTATTAAGCATGATTTCTTAGCTAAAAATAGTAAATTTCTAAATGAAGCAATTGTAATTGGTTACGAAATTCTAGCATCAAAATTCCCTAAAACTTATGGTTTCATTTATAATTTAACTGATAAAAAAATAACTAATACTTTATTGAAAATTCCTTTTCTTTTCACCAAAAGAAAAGTTTTAAAATTAATAAAAGAAATAGATCCAGATGTTATTATAGCTACCCACTCTTTGAGTGTTAACATAATATCTGATTTAAAAAAACATGGATTAAAAACTCCATATATTTCAATAGTTACTGACTTTAAGGCTCATTATACTTATGTAAGTAAATATGTAGATGCCTATATAACCGGAAGTGACTATACTAAAAAATCACTAGTGAAAAGAAATATCGATTCCAACTTAGTTTATCCTATAGGGATACCAATAAATCAAAAGTTTTATACCGAACTCACTCATGCTGAAGATTTAAAAGATGATGAATATTTTAATCTACTCTTAATGAGTGGAAGTCTTGGACTTAATACTATAGAAATAGTACTTAAAGAATTATTAAAAAATCCAAATAAATTAAGAATAACTGTAGTTTGTGGTAAAAATAATCATTTAAAAAATGTTTTAAATAAATATTGTGAAAATAATAATTTTAAAGATAAGAAACTTCATATTTTAGGCTTTACCAAAGATGTTTCTTATTTAATGGACTATTGTGATGTGATAATATCAAAGCCTGGTGGATTAACTGTTACAGAATCAATTGTAAAAAATATTCCTTTAGTTATTCCTTTTGCGATTCCAGGACAAGAGAGTGAAAATATTGATTTTCTTACTACAGAAGGATACGCACTAGCTTTAGATGATTTTACTAAAATAAATTTTTTAATAAATGATTTAATAAAAAATCCAGAAAAGTTATATAATATGAAGCTTAAATTAAAGGATTTATCCAAAACTTATTCTCTAAGTAAAATTGTTGATATTGCTGAAAAAATAGAAAATTGCGACCAATAAATAATATTTATCGGTCGCACTTTTCTATTTTTTCTGAAATATATTTATAAATTCTCTATTATCCTTAGTTTTGGATAACATATTTATAAGATTTTCTGTTACATCATCAGCATTTCCGTCTTTATACATTGTCTTTCTTATTGAGAATGCAACCTCTTGTTCTTCCTTAGATAATATCAGATCTTCTTTTCTAGTACCAGATTTATATATATCTATTGCTGGGAAGATTCTTCTTTCTTGCAGTCTCCTATCTAGATGAACTTCCATATTTCCAGTTCCCTTAAATTCTTCAAATATCATATCATCCATCCTTGAACCTGTTTCAATAAGAGCTGTTGCAAGTATTGTTAAGCTTCCGCCTTCTTCAATATTTCTTGCTGCTCCAAAGAATTTTTTAGGCATTATCAATGCTCCTGGATCAAGTCCCCCTGATAATGTTCTTCCTGTTGGATTTATTGTCAAATTATATGCTCTAGATAATCTAGTTATACTATCCATTAAAATAACTACATCTTTTCCTTGTTCAACCATTCTTTTAGCTCTCTCTAAAACCATTTGAGCTACCTTAGCATGATTTTGTGGTTCTTCATCAAATGTTGAATATACAACATCTCCATTTATAGACCTCTTCATATCTGTAACTTCTTCTGGTCTCTCATCTATAAGTAAAACTATTAATTTTATATCTGGATAATTTTTTGATATATTTTGTGCTACTTTTTTTAGAAGAGTAGTTTTACCCGCTTTAGGTGGTGCAACTATTATTCCTCTTTGTCCTTTACCTATTGGACAGATAATGTCCATCAACCTAGATGATAGATCATTGCTATTAAATGTTTCTAATCTTAATCTTTCCTTTGGGTATATAGGTGTTAATGTTTCAAAAGATTTTCTTCCTATTGCTTTTTCAGGATTTTCTCCATTAACTTGCTGAACAAATAAAAGTGCTTTAAATTTTTCACCTTCTTTTGCCTCTCTAACCTTACCTTGAACTTCATCTCCAGTTCTAAGATTAAATCTTCTTATTTGTGATGGAGAAACATAAATATCATCACTACTAGTTAAATAATTTTTACATCTTAAAAATCCGAAATTATTATTTTCTAATATTTCTAAAATACCTTTAGCTGAATTTGTATTAGAGTCATTTATCATTTCTTTTAGCTTTTCTTTTTTCTCTTCTTTTGAAATCACTTTAATTTCTTCTTTATGCTCATTTCTAACTACTTTTTCAGTATTAATAACATTGCCAGTTTCTTTAATTTCATTACTATCTTTAGGTGATATATTTTCTCTTAATATAACCCCATCTTTTTCAATTGAATTAGGTGAAGCTTTTAATATTTCTTCTATTAATTCATTTTTCTTAAATTTTGATATATTTTTTATTCCCAATTCTTTTGCGACTTCTTTTAAGTTGGTCAAAGTCATTCCTTCGTATTCTTGCTTTGTCAAATTTGCACCTCCAAATTATAGATTACTAAACCTATAAAATTTATATTTATTTACATATATGTATTAACTTTTTCCTTTTGGCAAAAAAGAATTTATAATATCTTCTTAATTGCATATAACAATTTAATGATTAATTTAAATAGGGGAATTTAGTAAAAGATAGTTAGATGTGGACATAAAGTATTTATTATTTTTAATTTAACTAGTAAAGTTTAATAAATAAAGATGATTATGAACTAGTGATATATCACTAGTTCATTAATTATTTAATCTTATGATAAATTTCAATAATTTAATTTAGAATTCATTACATTAACATATCTTATTATATTATATATTAAAATACAAAATAAAACAAACAATCTTATTTTTGATTTTCTTCTAATGCAGCTCCAATAAATCCTGCGAATAATGGATGTGGTTTATTTGGTCTTGATTTTAGTTCAGGATGAAATTGAACTGCAACAAACCATGGATGATCTTTAATTTCTACAATCTCAACTAATCTTCCATTAGGACTTGTTCCTATAATATCCATTCCAGCTTTTGAAATTTCTTCTCTATATGAATTATTAAATTCATATCTATGTCTATGTCTTTCACTTATAAGTTCCGCTTTGTAAGCAGCACTGGAATTACTGCCTTCTACTAATTTACATGGATATTGACCAAGCCTCATAGTTCCACCAAGATTTTCTATATCCTTTTGATCATTCATTAAATCTATTACTGGATATTTTGTATTCGGATTAATTTCTGAACTATTTGCACCTTCAAATCCTAGTACATTTCTTGCATACTCAATTACAGCACATTGCATTCCTAGACATATTCCTAGGAATGGCTTTTTATTTTCTCTAGCCCATTGTATTGCTGATATTTTTCCTTCTATGCCTCTATCTCCAAAGCCACCTGGAACTAAAACTCCATCTACTCCTTTAAGAATTTCATTTACATCTCCAGTTTCAATTTCTTCAGCATTAACCCATTTTATTTCTATCTTCGAATCATTAGCATATCCTCCATGATTAAGAGCCTCAACTACTGATATATATGCATCATGTAATTCAACATATTTTCCTACTAACGCTATTGTAACAGTATTTTTTAGGTTCTTTATTTTATTAACCATGTTAATCCATTCAGAATTATCTATATCTTTACATCCTAAATGTAACTTTTCACATACTAAGTTATCTAATCCCTCATCATGTAACATTAATGGTACTTCATAAAGATCTTCTGCATCAAGGTTTTGTATTACTGAATCCCCTTGTATATTACAGAACAATCCTATTTTAGCTTTAATGTCATCATTTAATTCTTTTTCAGTTCTGCATACAATAATATCTGGTTGTATACCTATCATCCTTAACTCTTTTACTGAATGCTGAGTTGGCTTAGTTTTTAATTCTCCAGCTTTTCCTAAATACGGTACTAAAGTCACATGAATATAGCATACATTTTCTGCTCCAACTTCACTTTTTATTTGTCTTATTGATTCTAAAAATGGTTGAGATTCAATATCTCCAACTGTTCCACCAATTTCAGTTATTACTACATCAACCTCTCTCTCTTTTGCTACTTTATAAACCTTGTCCTTTATAGCATTTGTTATATGAGGGATTACTTGAACTGTCCCTCCAAGGTATTCCCCTCTTCTTTCTTTTTCTATAACTGAACTATATATTTTTCCAGTTGTAACATTAGAATTTTGTGTTAAACTTTCATCTATAAATCTTTCATAATGACCTAAATCTAAATCAGTCTCTGCTCCATCATCGGTTACAAAAACTTCTCCATGTTGATAAGGGCTCATTGTCCCTGGATCTACATTTAAATATGGATCAAATTTTTGTATTGAAATTTTAAGTCCTCTATTCTTTAATAATCTTCCTAAAGAAGCCGCTGTTATCCCCTTACCTAATGCTGATACAACTCCACCTGTGACAAAAACATATTTAGTACTCATCTTTTTCCTCCCTATGTTAAAAAATATCAAATATTTTCATTGACTTTTATTTTATTAATGATATAATAAGAATTACCCCACAAAATCATGTGGGTTATTCGTGCTTAATAATAACATAGGATTTATGATATCATAAATTTCTGCTAATAGCTAGTTTTTTTATAAATTATTTATTTTATTTTTTCTAGACTATTTTCAATTTCAAAATATTTCTCTCTGAAATACCTATTAATAAGCAATTTTTCCTCTGCTGATTTTAAATTGTTATTAATACTTCTATGTGTTTTTATTTTTAATATCTCTTTTATACTATCAGATTCTAAACAATTATTATTTTTTAAAAGCAACAATAAAAGATATCTGTTATCTTTCAATTTTAACAATTCTATGAACTCTTCTTCATTAATTCCATAGTAATTACATAATCCTCTTAATATTTCTATATATTTTAATTTGCTTTTCATAAATCTCACTTCCTTTTTCTAATTATATCCATTTTTTAATTCTTATAATCATATTTTTTGTTTTAATATAATTTATAATTTAACTTTAATAATTAAATTAACATAATTATTTTTAGAAATAATATTTTTATAATTAATAACAAAAAATGTATCTAACAATAGATTCCATATAAAATATCAATAAAATAAATTTACATACTTATATTGAAATTCAAATCTAATATTAGATACACTCTCTTTTATTATACAAAGCTATTTTTTAATAATTTATAAAAAACTCTAAACCATTGCTTCGCATTTTTTATATTTAAAATATAAATAGATTATATTAAAAATAAAAATACTATTCTTTTATTTTTATCTCTATATTTAAATTAGTTTTTAACGCTTGCTGATCACCCACTATTAACCCATAAATTGTTTCTATTTTACCACCATTTTCATTTACATCAATACATAATTTCTTAGTCTCAATATCAATATCTAAAATACCATATGGGGTTTTATATAATGATGTAGAACTCTGTTTATATTTAAATTCCATTCTGGTTTCAGTTGTTCCTTCCCTTATTAATTCAAAACAATCTTCATGAATTAACATAGTGGTTCTTGTACCTTCCATTCCAGATAATTTTGTTTCATCATACACTACTTTAAATCCATCATCATTTATGTAAAAATCTCCAACTGTTATAACTTCTATTAAATCATCATCTTCTGCTGAAACATTGCTTTTCACAGTAATAATCGCCTTTTTTTTCATTGTTTTCCTCCAAAATAACCATATTAATTAATATTATATTTATCCAATTCCTCTTGTGTAATTGCCTCAACCTTCTTAATCTTATCAAATTTAGTTAAAGCCATTCCATATTTAACTTCTACTGCTTCTTCATCTCTACCTTTACTATACCTAACAGCTAACCTACAAGCTACTATTATGTCACTATCAGTTGGATTATTGCCTTCTGGAATCATAACCATTGCTCCATTATATTTACAAGTAAAAAATAGCATATCATTTTTATTTAATAATCTCTTTAATGCTTCTCCTTCTTCTGCTGTTCTAGAAACTATTATCTTTGTTTTATCATCAGTCACAAAATGTCTTCCATATCTCAGTAAATTTATATCTTTTTCTGTAACATCATTTTTTCTATCCAAAATTTCCTTTAATCTTATTGAATAATTAGGTTCTGTTAATTTGCATCCTCCTGCTGGAGATGGATAATCTGTTATTCCCCATTTTTCTGCTAATGCCATTTGTGGCTTTCTATTTCTACCTGATATATCTAATAATTTTTCTCTATCTACTAATCCATCAATTTCCATCTGTGTTTCTTTCAAATTTTTCGCACATAGTGGTCTTAATATTTTATCACTAAAGCCAGATTCTTTTTTCACCACATCTAGTGCTGATCTATTTTGTGACATGGGTCTTTGATTTAAAACTTCGCCTGTAATAATAAAATCTGCATTAAATTTTTTAAGTAATTCTCCTGAATACCTCATCATCATAGCATGACAATCTATGCAGGGATTCATATTCTTTCCTCTCCCATGCTTTGGATCTTTAGCCATCTCAAAATGCTCTTTCGAAAAATCTACCACTTCTAAATTTATTCCTATTTGTTTTGTCATTCTAAGTGCATTTTCTTCATTAAAGAAATAAGATCTAAAACAAATTCCTATTACTTCTATTCCTTGTTCCTTAATTAATTTTGCTGCTAGTATACTATCTAGTCCTCCTGAAATCATAGCTAGTGCTCTTGTCATTTTAATCCCCCTATTTAAATAGTGATTCTATAATCTCTACTATTTTAAATTTTATTTGTATTTTATTATCATTTTTTTTGTCTTCTAGTGTATCCTTTAAGTCATTTGAATCAGATTCGTTCTCATCTTCATTAATATTATTTTCTTCTATAATATCATCATTTTTTCTTTCATCAGTGTTGCTTTCGTTATGTTCATCCATAACTTTATTACTTATTTTATTTTGTGTTTGTTCATATTCAACTTCTGCTTTTGTCTCATCCACAAAACATAATGGTGGAAACATAACACACCACCAGTTTTTTCCTCTTCCATCTCCTATTATTATTCTAAATGCCTCATAGTTTCCTTGCGGCAATGTAATATTGCCATAAGATTTATCCGGAAAATTTTCCCTTGATAATTCAGTAGTGACTTTATAAGTATAATTATTGTCTTTAATAACATCTTCGGCTATTCTTTTTACTTCATCCATATTATTTTTTATAATCTCTCTAGATTCTGATAATGATTCTGATTTATTAAGATAAGGATATAAATAATCTATAACTTCATTCTTAACCTTTATTTTTAAATTTTGATCATCTTCACTATCACTATTAGCTATAACATGAAATCTAATTAATGAATCTTTAACCTCATCATAATTTAAAGTAACTTGTTTATCTTCCTTTAAATTTTTATCTATATTAAAAATAGATTCTGATGTTTTTTTACTTTCTAAATTATCTATACTTAGTATAGAACTATTTTTATCATTTTCTACGCTTGTACATCCTTTAAGTAAACCAATAAATATTAATATCAATAATACAAAAACTATATCTTTTAATTTTAATAAATTTTTCATAAACAAACCCCCTTGTAGCTAAAATTATTACCACTTGGAGGTGTTTTATACATTATCCCTAAAATTAAATTGTTCTGGTTATAAATACATCTTTATAATTCTTTTTCATATTATCATAACACATTTGTGCTTTTAACATATCCTCAAAAAAAGCAAATACTGTTGGGCCACTTCCACTCATCATAGTTCCTATTGCTCCATAAGTTTTTACCTCTTCTTTAATATTGGATATCACTTTATATTTTCTTAAAGTTACATTTTCTAATAGATTTTTCATATTGTTAGCAACAAATATCATATTATCATTGTTCATGTTATATATCAACTTTTCTATATCAGGATGGAAAACCACCTTAGATAAATCAAAATTTTTATACACTTCTTTAGTTGATACTCCAAAAGGTGGCTTTATTAAAACCAGAATCTTATCTTTAAACCCTTTTAGTTGAGTGATTTTTTCACCAATTCCTTCGCAAAGAGCTGTTCCACCATTAATGCAATAAGGCACATCAGCACCAAGTTTAAGCCCTAATTCTTTTAGTTCTTCATTTGTTGCATTTATATTAAATATCTTATTCATTAATTTCAAAACAGCTGCTGCATCAGTACTACCTCCAGCAAGCCCTGCTGAAACTGGTATATTTTTATTAATATCTATGTAAACACCATCTTTTATTGAATATTTTTCTTTAAATAATTGAGCAGCCTTATATGCTAGATTCCTTTCATCAGTAGGTACATAATGCTTGTTACATGTTAACTTAATTCCAGAATGAATTTTTTCTAAGGTTATTACATCATACAAATCTATGGTCTGCATTATCATTCTTAATAAGTGGTATCCATCATTTCTTTTTCCTACAACATCTAAGGCAATATTTATTTTTGCATAAGCCTTAATTTTCATATTTTCGTATCCTTTCTTCGCATTTTAATAATATTTTATCATAGGTAAAAAATCATGTCTAATTAAGTTATATAAAAATAAAAAGAGTCCTGAATTTACTTAAATTATTGATAAATTAATATTCTTTCAATAATTTAAGTAAACTCTTAACTCTCTCCAAACATATAAGATGCATATTATTTAAGTGTATTTTAAGCTTTTATTCTTGATTTATTTAAAGTATTAACTTTCTATCTTAATAATTTTATAAGTTTTCAGGCTTGAATTTAAAATACTTTAATTTTATTTTTATATTAAATTTCTACTATATTTCATAATCATATTGCTATTTGTTTTTTCTTTTTCTATTAATTCTAAGAGTGGCTCTAGCTTTTCATAAAATACCACTATTGTGTCCCCTTCATCACTAATATCTAATGCAAGTTTTAAAGCTTCAACCTCATCTAGACATATTTTAACATCTGCATTCCTCTTTTTACTAAGAATAGATTTTTCTATTATATTGGCTATTTCTCCTTTTTCTCTCCCACGTCTATCCTTATCTTCCTTTATTACTATTTTGTCTAATTTCTCTGCGCAAATTTCTCCTACTTTAGCTAAAATATCATCTTTCCTATCTCCAGGAATTCCTACTACTCCTATTAAATTATTGTTATACTTTATCTTACTTAATGATGATAATACAGCTTTATATCCTTCAATATTATGTCCATAATCTAAAACAATATTTCTATTAAATAACTCATAGACATTAAATCTTCCTGAGTTACATTTTCCATCTAGTTTAAACTCCATAAATCCTTTACTTATCATACAATAATCAACTTTTAGTCCTACCAATGCAGCACAAGCTGCCATTGCGTTCTCAATATTGTATTCTAAACTGCCATTATAAGATATAGGTAAATCTTTAACTGGTATTATTTCATATCTTTTTAAATTATTAACTACACAAATATTATTATTTTCAATAAAAACTGCTATTTTCCCACTATTAATATTGGTTTGTATTAAAGGATTATCCTTAGACTTAGAAAAATAAATTATTGATGATTTAAATCTATTTATTATTGTCTTACTCCATTTATCATCAGCATTTATTACTACAAGCCCATCTTTATTTACAGCCTCTCCAACCAGTGCTTTTACAAAGCTCAATTCTTCCACTGTATTAATTCCATCTAAACCAAGGTGATCATTAGTTATATTAGTAATAACTGCTACATCTGCAAGATTGTAAGCTAATCCATTTTTTATCAATCCACCCCTAGCTGTTTCTAATACTGCAACATCTGTATCTTTATTTAGTAATATTGTTCTTGCACTATAGAATCCAGTATCGTCACCATTATGTATACACTTATCGTTTAAATATATACCCTCTGTTGATGTCATACCAACATTATGGCCCATTCTTCTAAGAACATGACTTATTAATCTTGTTGTTGTAGTCTTTCCATTAGTACCTGTAACAGATACTATTGGAATATTTCTTGGTTCATCATCATAAAGCATTTTTAATATGGCCTTCCCCACATTTCTTTTTTTCCCTTTTGAAGGATAGTGATGCATCCTTATGCCTGGCGCAGCATTCACCTCCATTACTATTCCTTCATCTTCACTAAGAGGTTTACTAATATTTTTAGTGCAAATGTCAACCCCACATATATCGAGGCCCAAAGTTTTAGCTGAATTTATACAGTATTCTATATTTTCATCACATATTTCATCTGTACAATCAATAGCCATTCCTCCTGTTGAAATGTTAGCATTATCTCTCAATATTATTTTTTCTCCTTCTCTAGGAATGTAATCCAAAGTTAATCCTTTATTTGTAATACATGAAATCAATTCTGGATCTATTTTTATCTTAGTTAATGGTTTTTCATGATCTTCTCCTCTTAGTGGATTCTCATTAGCTTTCTTTATTAGCTTGCTTAAATCATCTTTACCATTACCAATTACAAAAGGTGCAACTCTTAATGAAACAGCAACAACTTTATAATCTACTAAGCAAACCCTATAATCATTTCCTTTCATATATTTTTCAATAATAATATTATTATATTTCTTTTTTAATGTTTCATATGAAGCTAAAAGCTCTTTTTCATCTTGTATGTTTAATATAACGCCTTGCCCTTTATTACCATATTGTGGCTTTAAAACTACTGGATATCCTATATTATCGGCTTCTTTTAATAAATTAATAATATTAAAAACCTTGTTACCTTTAGCAACTGGAATATTCTGAGTTGTAAGTAACTCTTTTGTGAGTAACTTATCACAAGATATATCTGCTGATATGCAACTGGTCTTATTTCCTATAGTTGCTTCAATAATTCTTCCCATTTTTCCATAACCTATTTGATACATTCCACTATCTCCAAGTTGAACAATTGGTAAATTATACTCTTTTGCTGCCATACATATAGCTTTAGTACTAGGCCCCATTTCTTCTTTTCGCAAAATTTCCTTTAAAATTGACATTCTTGCTTCAAAATTTATTGGTATATTATTAATCAATGAATTTATTAAATCTACAGCTAATTTAATTGCTTCAATTCCAGTATTTTTATATTCATATTGAAAAATTATATAATAATTATCTCCTTCAATTTCTCTTGCTTTTCCATAAGCTACATCAATTCCTAAATTATTTTGTATTGCAATTGTTATATGCTCACAAACGTGTGCTAGATATGTTCCTTCTTTTAATCTAGTTACAAATCCTCCATCTTCATCAATACCACATCTATGTGTTTTAAGCTCTGGAAGTATCTTAATAAGATTAAAATTAAAGTTTGGTATATCCTTACTTGGCTTTTCACAATAGCCTTCTAAGTCAACATCTACTCTCATACATTTTTTATGGGAATATATATTTGGACCATCATATATTCTCTTTTGTATTATCTTCATGATTAAATTTTTCCTCCTCAAAAGGTGACTTTTTTATAAGATTAAATTTATTTCCATCAGTTAATATGTGCAATTTTACATTATGCATACTTAATATTTCATCTGCATATAGTTCTGAAACATTAGTATATGTAATACCACTACCATCAATAAAATATACTGCACCTTCCCCTACTACCTCTACAATTCCAGAATTACTAACCACAATAGCTGTATTTTCGTCAATTCCTATCCCTAGAACTTCTGGATTTTGTGCAATACCTGTTAAAAGTCTTCCAATCCTTCCTCTTTGAGCAAAATGTTGATCTATTATCACATCATTAATAAGACCTATTCCCGGTGCCATCTTTAATGTACATTTTCTAGGAGAATCTTCATCTTCTCCTTGAACTATCATAGTATCGCTCATAACTGAAGCTCCAGCTGAAGTTCCAACTATAATAGCTCCGTCTTCACAAGATCTTTTTAACGCATCATAAATAGGAGTCCCACCAATTAAGCTAGTTATTCTAAGTTGGTCTCCTCCTGTAAAGAATATTAAAGCGGCCTCTCTTATTAAATCTGAATTAGATTCTTCAAATGCTTCTCTTCTTTCACTAATATCTAATACCTTTATATTCTTAACTTTTAATTCTCCAAAAACATTCTTATATTTATTTGCAGCTTCTTTAGGATACTCAGTAGCTATAGTTGCAACTAATAACATATCTTTTTCTTTATCTATAGAGCCACAAACTCTTTTTAATATTTCTTTTTTTCCTTCTTTATCTTCAGCGCCTCCAATAATTATTAAATTACCGCTTAGAATCTCTTTCAAACACTATCACCTCATATCATGCATTACATATTGTTTCCAATAAAATATATAATTATTCATAAATTTATCTCTCAATGAATTGTAGGAAATAAAAAAAGACTTATTTTCAAAAATATAAAAATCAATTTAATTGTTTCGATTTTACTTTTATAAATTATATGATTAACATATAATTTAGTTAAATAAAAATCCAACCAATTATATAAACTTTTAAATTTATCAAATAAGTCTATTATCTACATTTATTTAATTTTAATTCTTTTATTTTAAAAAATTGCTCTACCTGGGATTATTAATTTTTGACCAACTTCTATATAATCCGGATTATCAATATTATTTATTTTTACCACATCGGAAACTGTTGTACTATACTTCTTAGCCAAATTCCAAAGTGTATCGCCTTCACCAACTACATAAATAGTTATGCTCGCTTTCTTTTCAGGTTTTTCTCCATCTTCTTTAACTACATCTGAAATAAACTCTTTACTTATTTCATAGCAAATTTTGGCAGATAAACTTATTGTAGCTTTAACCGCAATAGTATTCCCTTCTATAGAAACATCTAGACTTTCTAAATTTCCTCTTACTATAGCTTTCATATTTTCATCTGCTCCACTAATATCTACTGCTGATGAAAAAGGAATCTCACACTTTATGTTAGCTAAATACTTATCTTCATCATTAGTTTTATAAATAATATCGACTTTTACTATTCCCTCTACTATAACTCTATCTTTCATAACTTCTTTATCTGTCAATATTACAGCAGCATTGGATGATACTATTTGCTCTGGTCTTAAATCATTTTCCTTTAACTGAATATTTTCTTTAACTATAGCTTCAGAAGTATTACTACCTTGTAAAATTCCTACCTCATACTCATCCTTTCTGAGACCAAGTAAAATTTTAGGTGAATAAGCATCTTTAATTGCATCAATATTTTCTTTAGAAAATACTTTAATATTAGCTTTTACTAAAAATTCATTGTTTACAATCCTGACTTCTCCTAAATCATCCTCCTCTAACATTAAATCATTATTTAATATTTCATAAGTAACTGCTGGTATCATATCTGCTGATGTACCCTTGCATTCTTCTTCTTTTGATAAATATACATCATCTTCTAAAGACATTATATCTTTAGAATCATCTCCCTTATACAAAATGTTCAATTTACAGTAACACCCTAAATAAATTTTATCTTCTGCAATTTTAATTTCTTTTTTGTGTAGTAATAATGAACATTTTAAAATTTTATTAATTTGAGGTTTATCCATACTAACCCTTATCATAGACTTTCCTACAAGTTCAACTTCTTCACTTGCACTTATTCTATTTATTGTTTCTGTCTTTTTTAATATTTCAACATTATCTGTGCCTTCAATATCTTTTACAAATTCAAATTCACTGCTTTTATATAATTCCCATTCAACTCCAAATATTCCTTGAATGGATATTTTTCTTTCATTCATTATAGCAGCTTCAATATGTTCTACTTTACATTCCACTTCACAAATAACCCTATGTTCTCCTTGATTAAGGTCAATATTACTTGTAAATTTTTGAGTGTAATTTACAGAATTTGCAACAAGACCATCCTCTCTAGCTAAATACAATACTGTATATTCAACCTTTCCATCCAACACTATCTTATCTCCAACCGTTTCTTTACTAATTATCATTGGTCTAGCTTCTACAGTTAAAATTTGTTGTACATCTGGATGGGTATCTGGAATTAAGTACTCTTCTTTTAATACAGTATTAGAATTACTTTCCCTAAGTAATTGTTCAAATTGCACATTTTCTTTTATAACATCTATATCTGACATAGTTTATACCTCCCATAAATTTCTTCTATCTATTTATATACTGATAAAATAAAGTTTATGATAGATATTTAAAATAAAAGTAAACTATTTTTTTCACCAAATAAGTCAAAAATGGTTTTTATTACTACATTTATTTAATAAATTTCTTATTTTTTTTAAAATTTTTATTGACATATATAATAATTTGTCGTAATATAATAATTGGTTATTGACCATATAACCTCTCATAAATTCTCAATACCCTTTTATACC